>Ga0209211_10000104_pt1 | contig 184281 bp, 210 predicted proteins | sample RifGroA2_FD_183992 | JGI IMG/M metagenome (GOLD analysis project Ga0209211, IMG submission 183992) | Groundwater microbial communities from Rifle, Colorado, USA - Groundwater A2 (SPAdes) (version 2) | ecosystem: Environmental > Aquatic > Deep subsurface > Groundwater | place: Rifle, Colorado...
ATAAACAAGTAATCAATAAAAAACTTCAGACACCAGCTGAAGCAGCATGGATCAACAAAAACTTAGGAGAAAACTATAGACTACTAAAACTCATAGAGATTGCATATGACGAAGATTAAAGAGAATCTCTTAACAGTTAAGTTTATATAAAATAATATAGAGTATACTTGTATGTTAGAGGTGTACTTATTAGATCATTCTTTGAAGTATTTTAATGACCCTTTAGCTTTTAATCTTAAACTGAAATCCTGGATTGATATTACTAATCCCTCTAAGGAAGATTTAAGGAAGATTATAGATCATTTTGATATACCAAATAATTTCATTGATAGTTTATCTCTAAAAGGTTCTAGACCTAAGATTGAACGTATTAATGATCATACTATGTTGATAATGTATGATGCTTCTAATGATTCTCTGAGCGAGGTTGTTTTCTTGTTCGGTAAAAATTTCATAGTTAGTATTCATAAGAATAAGATTTCTAGTTTCGAAAAATTAAAGTCTGATAAATCCAAGATTGAAGAACTTTTAAAATCTGGTCCTGATTTTGTCCTTCATGAGCTTGTTGAGGATAATGTAGAAGGTTATTTCTCTATTCTTGAAAGTTTTGAGTCTGAACTTGATTCTTTGGAAGATTCTGCTTTAAGGAATCCTGTGCCTGCTGTTCTTGAAAGACTTTTTAAAATTAAAAGAAAATTATTAAAGTTTAGAAAAGTTATCTATCCTCAACGTGAAGCTATCAATAATCTTTCTTTGAGTATGTACAAGAACCTTTCTAAAGAATCTATTTTTTTATTTAAGGATATTTATGATGATATGCTTATTATTACAGATTTAGTTGAAGATTTGAGAGAGACTATTTCTTCTATTCTTGAAGTTCATTTGTCTGTTACTTCTAATAGATTGAATGAGATTATGAAAGTCTTGACTATTATTTCTACTATTTTTATTCCTCTGACTTTGATAGCTTCTATTTATGGTATGAACTTTAAGTTTATGCCTGAATTGGAATGGAAATATGGTTATCATTGGGCTTTAGGTGTTATGGGTTTAGTTTTCATTTTTATGTTAATCTATCTTAAGAGAAAAAAGTGGATTTAAGATAGTTTTAAAAATAATCAATTTCTTATTTATTTATGGATGATATAATAATAGGAATAGAGTGTCACGTAAGTCTTAATACTAAAACCAAATTATTCTGTTCCTGTGCTTTAGAAGGTAGTGAAGATCCTAACTCTAGGACTTGTGATGTTTGTGTTGGTCTTCCAGGTTCTAAGCCAGTATTAAATAAGAAAGCTTTGGATTATGCTTTAAAATTATGTTTAGCTTTGGATTGTGAGATTGCTCCTGAACTTATTTTCTCACGTAAAATTTATTTTTATCCTGATATGGGTAAGAATTATCAGATAACACAATATGAAGTTCCTTTAGGTGTTGGTGGACATATTAAACTAGCTTCTGGCAAGGTTATTAATTTGACAAGAGTTCATATGGAAGAGGATCCTGGAGCTTTAATTCATCAAGGTAATACCGTTTTAGTTGACTATAATCGTTCTGGTACTCCTTTATGTGAGATAGTTACTGAACCTGAAATGTCTTCTCCTGAGGAAGCAAGAGATTTTCTTAAAAGATTATTATCTATTATTCAGTATTTGCAGATTTTTGATATTGATTCTTGTATTATTAAAGCTGATGCTAATATTAGTATTAAAGGTTTTGAGAGAGTTGAAATTAAAAATATTAATGGTTTCAAGGATATTCAGAAAGCTTTAGAATATGAAATCTCTAGACAACGTTCTTTAGTTTCTGAAGGTAAGGGTATTAAGCATCGTGAAACTCGTGGTTGGGATTCTGATAAAGGTATTACTATTTTTCAAAGATCTAAAGAATTAGAAGCTGATTATGGTTATATTATTGATACAGATTTGGTTATTACAGATATCACTAATATTATTGTTGAAGAGACTAAGAAACATCTTCCTGAACTTCCTGATGATAAGATTATTCGTTTTGTTAAGGATTTTAAATTAAAGAAAGATGATGCTGAGGTTATTGCTAATGATTTTGATCTTGCTCATTTATTTGAAAAAGCTATTGATGATGGTGTTAATCCTATTTTTGCTTCTGAATGGATAAGAAGAGAAGTTTCTAGAGTTTTGAATTATTCTAAAAAAGATATTGATGAGTCTTTTATTAAACAACACTTATTAGAAGTTCTTGAATTGATTAATCATAATAAGATTACAAGACAGACCGGTCAAAGAATTATGGAACTTTTAGTTAATGAAGATCTTGATGTTAAGAAATATGTTAAAGATAATAATCTTGAATCTGTTTCAAATACTGATGAATTAGAGAAGATCTGTTTAGAAGCTATTAAAAATAATAAACAAGCTGTTGATGAATACAAAGCAGGTAATGAAAAATCATTTAATTTTATTGTGGGACAAGTAATGAAATTATCTAAAGGTAAAGCCTCTCCTTCTGTTGTTAATGATTTATTGAAGAAATTGATTAAATAACTCTGATTATCTCTTCATTTAAATAATTTAATTCTCTTATTAATCTTTTTGCAAAATCTACACTTATTACTTCTCCAGTATATATTACATTATTTCTTACTATTCTACAACTATCAAATATATCAAATAATTCCTTATTTCTAAATATATCTTTTAGATAATATCCCATACATATGTGATTATTTACAAAATATCCATCATTCATTACAAAAGCATGTAATAGTTCTAGTATTCCTTCATAGGTTATAGAAAATAATATTTCCTGATTACTATCATTTATTTCATGTGTATTTACAAAGTTTATTTTTCTTTTAGAAGCATTAAGTAATAATTCTATTTTCTTCTTGTCAGTTTCAGTTCTTATAGCAGATCCTTCTTTTATGCAAGTATTCCAGTCCATGTATATATTGAATTTTTAAATTTTAAATGTCTTGTCATGAATTTTCCGGAAAACATTCAAAGAATTGCCAGATAATTTTATTCCTTCCATGATATTTAACAATAATCCAGGTCTTAATTCCTTTAATCTTTGAAATTCTTCAATATTGAAAGTTACTAATTGTATTGGAGATTTTATTTTTCTTTCATATTCATCTAAATTTAGATTTCTTATTTCTGATCCAAATGCGGCGATATCATAATCACTTTTTTCAGTATCATCCCCTCTTGATCTTGATCCAAATAAGATTATTGTTGGATAGGATAATTCTTTTTGTATGTGTTCTATTACACCACTTTCTAATAGTTTTATCCTATTATGGAAGATTTTATGTATCTTGAATTTTTCACTTTCTCTATTAGCAAAATATAGTCTTGTTCCATGAAATGTTTGTAGTTCTATAATTCCTTCTTTTTCTAGTTCTTTTACATATTTACTTACTGATGGTAATCCTAATTTTAATATTCTTGATAGTTCTCTTAATTTATACCCTTTTAGTGGATGTTCCATGAATTCTTGTAATACTCTATAGCCGTTATAATTTTGTATCATTTGATATAATAATATATCAGTAAGTATTAAAAGTTTGTTATTTCTTAGCTATTCTCCAGAATGTATCAAAATATGCTTTAAAACTTTTTACAGCCTCTTCATTATTCATTAAAAATCCTATTGGCTCCTCATTTAAAAAGAATATAAATGATTTTTTCTTATAAAATATTATAGTCATATTTGTTATTAAATATTGAGGCAAATATCTTACTTCTGAGTTTTTTGCCGTCGCTGGCGCTATATTTCCTTTTACATCATAATTTGCTAGCATTTTTACTTTTATTTTCTTTTTTGCTCTTTGTGTATGGAAGTTCTGGAAGAATTCTCTTACTCCAGGTTTTCTCTGTCCATATCCTGCTCCTATGACATAGTAAGTCTCACTTTTCTTCAGTTCATCTAATATATTGAGATAAAAGTTCTTTATTGCCTTGAATCCTTCATAAATTACTGCTTCTGGCTTGTTTTCTGAGAGTTTTTGTTCTAATTCTAGCTCTGGTATTATCTTTTGCAGTTGCTCTCTTTTTTTTCTTAGCTCTTGTTCCTTCTCGTCGATATAATTTAATACTCTTTTTGGTTCTAATGCTGAATAATGTCTCACTTTTCCCTTTGTAGCATGCCCGACTAGTCCTTTTTTGATCAATCTATCTAATATTTTGTATACTTTTGATGATGAGACTCCTGCTTTTGATGCCAATGGTCCTGTTTTTGTTGTTCCAAGACTAATTAATGCAAGATAAACTTTCGTCTCTCCATCTGTCAATCCAATGTCATGTAATAATTTTACATCCATAATATCACAAATATGTAAGTTTTTATAAGCTTTTCGTACTACGACCCCCTAAGGGGACAATAGATTTTATAAAAAATACAATTTTAGTAATAATTGATTAATATGAATATTTAAAATGCCGGCACATAATAAAGACTTAGAAGGAATGATTGATATTGACATTGGTATAGAAAAGTATAGAGAAAACGGAGATAAATATTTATATATAGCAGGAATAATTGAAAAGGACGAATTAGGATTTTACATTTATAGTTCATTACCTGAAGATTTCCCGAATTTTAAAAAGAAAAAATATTATATTGAAATTGGAGATACATTGCAAATTTCAAATCCAGATAGATTATTTGATTTAAAAAGAATAAAATACAAAGGAGATAAAAGACAGGCTAAAAGAAGGGAAGTAATTAAAAAAATATTTGATGTTGTAGAATCTGGAGCTGATAGTATAGAAGAAGTAACCGAAAAGACAGGCTAAAAGAAGGGAAGTAATTAAAAAAATATTCTTCAGAGGTAGGGCTAGTATTAGACCAATATAAATTAACTATAGATGAGGATATAGCTAAGAAGAAAACTAAAGTTGAGAAAATAAATGAAGCAATAATATCTGGAGTTAGTTCATTAAAAGAAATCTGTATTTTAGCAGGCTTAAAACCTAGAAATGTCATGCATATTTGTCGTATCCATAATATAAAACTACCTGATGATCTAGCACCATCAAAATCAAGACCAGAAATTGATAGTTTAGTAGAACAAGGTTTAAAATTACAAGATATAGGAGATAGAGTTGGATTATCTAAAGAAAGGATTAGACAATATATTTTTGAATCAGGGCAATCTAAAGAATATAAAAATGCAAAATTATCAATAAAATATGAGATAATAAATAAAAGAAAGAGTATATTATCACTATTAGAAGAAAGAACTTCTCAATTATTTGAGAAAGAAGATATTGCATATAAGAAAGCAGTAGAATATCGTAGTAGAACTATTCCATTAGAGAGTTTATTATTAATTTTTAGGAGATACTATGAAGCAAAAGATAATGGTAAGATATTATCATTAGTAGAGTTAAGTAATGGGACAGGTATAGCACCAACTTATATGTCTAGAATACTCAGAAGAGTAGGTTTAGAACCATTATATGGAATTAGAAACAGACATGCTAATCTAAATAGTAAAGAAATAGAAGCAATATTACGTAGTTCTGAAATTGATATGCCAATACCTGATATAGGATATTTTTTAGCATTGCCAGAACATCTAATAAGTCAATACATAAATAAAAGAAAAGTAAGAAGTTATTATCAATACAAAGTAAAAGGTAAAGGAAATTATTTAACTTATAGAATAGCAAGTCAGGTCTACGAAGCAAAAGACTTAGGATTTAAAAGTGAGGAAATAGCAGAATTAATAGAAACAAAAAAAGAAATGGTAGAATTAGCATTAGAAAAAAGATTTGAACTAGAACCAAAGATAATAGAAGGACTCAGAATATTATATAATAGAACAGATATAGACAGACCATTTAATTAAATATTTTAATCAATAATTAAAAGAAAAATAAATAGTTAATGCCATAATGTTAATATTATTGACATTACTACTAAATTTACTACATTATATCCATTCCCTATGATATATAGTTTGAATGGTTTCTTTTCCCATATTACACTACTTGATGTTACTGTTGCTATAAATCCTAACCAGATTAATAATCCTAAATGTATTCCAGTTTTAACATTTACAGCTTGTACCAAGTTTAGTAATACTGCTAATATATATGCTGTTAACAAGCACATTACAAACATGAAAAAATAACTTCTCCCCATGCTTTTCATCATTCCTTGTTTCTTAGCTTTTTCTACGTCTTTTTGTGTTATTCCTGATAGTTTCATCCATACATTCCCAAAGAGTACTGGTGAATACCATAATCCACCAATAATCATTGATGCAATAGCTGCTACCAGTACTGCTAAATAATTTATTTCCATAGAATGCTTTTTTGTTTTATTATATTATAAAGTTTCCTACAATAAAGATTTTTTCCACCCTTTAGGAATTTTTACTTTTTTTGAGCACATTTTATGCACACCAATACCATTCCATTGAGTATGATTATTATCTAAAAGTTTTGTAAAACTTACTATAAGATAACTGCTTCCTAAACTGTCAACTAGATTTCTACAAACTCCACATTTTTTATATCTATATTTGATAAATTTTTTCATTGATAAAAGTCTCATGATTGCATTCTTTTCAACTTTTAGTTTTTTCACACAGGAGAAATTATGTTCAAGAACAGGTTTATATTTATTTTTTAACAAGTCTTTATACATATATTTATCGCAGTCAATATCATCACAACTTCCTTCTAAAGCCCATTCTATTGTTTCTAGTTTTTCTGTTAATAATAAATACTCTTCGTGATTTTTGTTCATGATAATATTAGATATAAATTAACTTTTAAGTTCTTCTATTTTATTAAATAAACAATAACACTATCCCTACTATAAACAATATTCCTAATAATACTTTAAACAATATATTCTCCTTATAATTTAATTCTGGTGTTCTATTTCCTAATTTTTTTGCTTTTGTATGTATTATCAATACTAATAACAACATCAATCCTCCAGAAACACTTCCTGTTACCTCTATTATCCTTATAAATCCATCTAAGTCTATTAAATATAGTAATATTGGTAATATTATTGTTAATATCCATGCATTAAATTTACTTATTAGATAGTCATACATAAATACCTCTTTCTGTATATATGCTAATCCTATGAACGCTGTTGATATTCCAAACAATGCAAAACAATTAGCCAATAATCCTACTTTTCCTCCTAGTGAAGTTGTTGATAATTCATTTGTTGCCCCTGCACCTATCATTCCTACTACAAATATTAAATAAACAACTGCTGTTATTATCATTCCCCAGATTATTGATTTTTTTAATGTCTGTTTTGATTTTATGTGTTCATTCATTATTGGTATTGAGCTTACTGCTAATAATGAGAACATGAATACTCCGTATGGTAGATAAAAATATTCAACATTAAATCCATTGACTTGTGTTATTGTAAACTTTGGTATTAATATGACTCCAAGTATTACTACAAATAATAATTTTATTAATGATACTATTGATTCTACTCTTATAAATACATTTTTTCCATAATATAATATTGTACTCATTATTAAAAAATAAATTATAGAATAATAAGTTTCATTCCAGAAATATATTGCATTTAGTGCTTTTCCTGCTCCTATTATATACGCTAGTAATGCTCCGTATATTCCTATTGAGCTAAAGATAAACATTGATGTCTTTCCATATTTTCCTAGATACTTTTCAGCCAATCCTGTCAGTTGGTGTTTTCCTTTTGTTCTTAATACAACTTCAGCCAGATATAAGTATAATATCATAAGTATTACTGTCATAAAAATTAATATAATTACAGAATTTGCAAATCCTGCTTTAATAAAAATATATGGTAATGTTAATACTCCTGCTCCTACTGTTATGCTTACTAGTGCAAATACCCCAAACCAGAATTCTTTTGTGTTCCTATCCATTTTTATAACTCAAAATCTGTTAGTGATTTTACTTCCTCATTTGATATAGAACATCCTCTTATCTTGAGTCCCCATAATAATGCATCTAGTAATTGTTCTCTTGATACATTTATTAAGTATTTATCTAATAATCCTGATTCATATGCTATTAATACTATCTCTGTGCTTCTTATCACTTTCACATTTTTTACTAAGTTTTTTATCTCATTCATGAACTCATAGTTTATTGTCACTTTCATATGTAATTTATTTTCTTGTATTTTTTTCAATCTCATTGGATCTTCTATGACTAGTCTCATTGTTCTCTCATCTACTGCATATGCACTTGATTCTAGTTTTATTGCTAATGCTAATGCTTCTACTTCTGCTTTGCTTACTATGCTTATTGGTTTTCCATTTACAAAATATAGATTATTTATTTTATGCAATAATGATCCTACATCTAGTTCTTCATTATATACAACTAAATCTTTATCATCTATTGCCTTGCTTACCATTATTGCCTCTAGTTTGAACATTTTTGTCTCTAATGGCTTGTCTATTAATTCATATTCAACTGATTCTGGTATGTAGAATGTTCCTTTGAATTTCTCTTTTAATGGTTTTATTATATCTAATAGATTATTTGTTACTAGGCTTATTACAGAACTTGTATCAAAGACTATTGTCTTCATTTGAATATCTCCCTTGTAATCTTCATTCTTTTTACTGGATCTATTGTTAAGTTGTCTTTTACATCTGAGATGAATGTTTTTCCTACATAATCCATCAGTTCATATCTTGAAACTCCTAATAATTCAGCTGTTCTTCCTATTGATACTCCATGTTCATGTATTCTTGATGCTTTGTTTAACTTAGCTCTCTCAAATACATCTTGTATATAATTTTTTAATTTTGTATCTAATTTTTTTAATGTATTCAAATAATTTTTTATCTCTCTGTCAAATCCTTTTATATCAAATTTTTCTAATCTATTTTTAGCTAGTTCTAGTCCTCTTACACAATCATAGCAGAATGTTCTCCATCCTTTGAATTGTCCATAATGTGTCTCTCTCTCATGGATCTTGCTTAACGAATATATTATTATTGCTATTGTTATCGAGTATTGATCTTGTACTGTGCTTGCATCATGTATTGTCTCATTGCTTAAGTCCTTTAATAAAACGATATTTCCATCTTTTATTGATTTTACAGCTTCATCTAGAACTCTTATTATGTTTACTCTTTGTTCCTCTTGCAAGACACTATCACCTCTATAGTTTTATCTTATTTTTTAGCTTTATATAATTTCCTAATCATTATTCTTCTATTATAATTTTTGTATCATCTAATATTTTCTTTGCTAAGTTTAATAGTTTTTTATATTCAGTATCTTTTAATGATGTTTTCGTGCTATATTGAGAATTTTCTCTAAGGTTTATTGCCGTATTTTTTTCTTGATTTTTTGAAACATCTAATGATATTACTTTTTTGAAGTCTTCAATATTAATATTAATTTCATTATTTCCTATTAAGTTCTCAATTACTGCAAATGTACACTCTTGGTTCCTGCTTTCATACCCATATTTGGCTAATATCCCTAAAAAACAATGATATATAGTATAAAATAGACTGCTTGAACACCAATCAGTAAATCCTCCATTATGTAAATATAATGTAACCCTAAGGTTGTGTTGTGATTTATTTATATGTTCTCTTGCAATATTAATATCTGGAGTTATTGGTAATAATCCTCTATGTTTTTTTCCTTCATTTATTTCTTTTTGTGCTTTGTTTAAGCACCATTTTATTTTATCGTTTAATTGACTCATTTTATTAAAATAATTTTTAAAATTCATAAGTCTTTAGGAGGAATTTTTGCAGAATATTCATAAAAATTGAAAATATTTCAGATATTTATGGAAAGTGTGACAAAATTATTTTCTCCTTTGACTATTATTCCTTTGATAGCATTTAATAGGACTTTATCATTTTTCTTTATGTTATTTATAAGATCATCAGAGGTTTGATATAAAGGATGGATTCTTTTAACGTTTATATTATTTAACTCATTGATCTCTTTCTCTAATTTTTTAATCAATTTATTATTAGTAACAAATACTACATCAACATCATTATAGTTATCACTTTTTAGAACAGAACCATATAATATTATTGTATCAGCATGTTTTATTTTTTTTAGTTCTTCAACCCATCGTTTTATTCTTGGAACTGAATATATTTTCTCTCTTGTTAATATTAATGAAACATAGTCTAGAGCATACTTATTTTCAGTATTAATATTATAGATTATTGCCTGCCCTACTCTTCTTGATTTTAATACTGATTCCTTCTCTAATCTTCTAAGAATTTTTAAAGCTCCAGAAGGAGTAATATTAACTATTTTAGCTATGCTATTAGCATTATATTCTATTTCAGGACTCTTAACTAAAATTAAGACAATATCCATTTCATATTTGGTAATATCATTCATATAAACTCACAGTTAATATATATGAACTGCTAGTTAATATAAGTTTCTATCTTAAGAAGTTACTCCGCTTGTATATCTGAAGAATATTTTCTGTCCTGGTTTTATTATTGCTTTATTATCTTCTGTTGTTTGATAGAATTTCATATTAGGAATATTTGTTTAGAGTTTATAATTATTTCGGGAATAAATCATTTAATAGAAGTATATCTAGAGAACATTGTTTATTTGCTTTAGCTAAAATGTTATTGACATTTGTAGCAATACCTCTTGCACTTACCTCATCAGGAGTTTCTGTTTCACCTTGATAAATCACATTAAACCCGTACTTAGTCCAACCAGTTAATCCATCACTGAGTTGTTCTTCTGAAAATCCGAAAACTGGCATATATTTCAAAGGATAATCTAGAGCTTCAGGTTTCTCGACAATCCCTAAAAAGATATTGTAAGTCATAATCATAAAGATACTTTCTAATTTATAAAAATTTGTATAATTAAAGAATATAATCATAAGTATTATAAATCTAATAAAAATTCTCTTTAAATGCAACTATTATTTCCTCACGAGCAAGTTAGACCATCTCAAAAAGAGTTGATTGATAGTATTTCTAATGCTCTTACTTTAAAGAAAAGTATTATTGTTCATGCTCCAACAGGTTTAGGTAAAAGTTCAGCATCTTTAGCTCCTGCTTTATCTTTTGCTATTGAGAATAATTTAACTGTTATATTTATTACTCCAAAACACACTCAGCATAAAATTGCAATAGAGACTTTAAAATTAATTAAAAATAAGTTTGATGTTGATTTTCAGGTTGTTGATTTGATTGGTAAGAAACACATGTGTGCTCAAAATGCTGTTGATGAAATGTCTAATAATGAATTTTATGATTATTGTAAAGATTTAGTAAGTAAAGATAACTGTAATTTTTATAGTAATTTAAAAAATAAAGATAAATTATCATTGAATACTGAAGTTGTTATAAAGGATCTTTCAGGAAGGATTTTGCATGTTGAGGAGATGAAAGAATCTGCTAAGTCTGAAAAATTATGTCCTTTTGAAGTCTCATGTATTCTTGGTAAGAAAGCAAGAGTTATCATTGGTGATTATCATCACATTCTTAGTTCAACTATTCGTGAGAATTTGATGGAAAAATTAGATAAGGATTTAGAAAAATGTATTATTATTATTGATGAAGCCCATAATCTTCCAGATAAATGCCGTGATTTGATGTCAACTCAATTATCCTCTTCAACTATTGAATATGCTATTAAAGAATGCATGGATAATAATTCATCTGATTTTGCAGATATATTGAATGATTTCAGATTGATGTTTGAAAACCTCGCTAAAAATAAATTCAGAGGAACTAATGAAGCTCTTTTAACTAGAGAAGAATTAAACAAAGAAATTAATAAAATTATTAATATTGACCAGTTCACTAAAGATTTACTATTTATTGGTGAAGCAGTCATGGCTGTTAAGAAAAAATCTTCCTGTTCTGCTATTGCTCATTTTATTATTAACTGGCAGGGTCCTGATCCTGGTTTTACTAGATTTATTAATAAAAATTTTAATTTAAAAAACAAGCCTGTTATTTCTATTAATTATAAATGTCTTGATCCATCTCTTATTCTTAGTCCATTATCTAGAGAATGTTATTCTATGATCTGTATGTCTGGAACTTTAACTCCTTTGGATATGTATAAAGATTTATTTAATATTAATGCTCTGACTGGTGAATTCAAGAATCCATTCCCTGTTGAAAATAAAATTAATATGATTATCCCTGATACTACAACTAAGTTTACTGCTCGTAGTGATGATATGTATAATAAAATAGCAGTTTATTGTTCTTCAATTGTCAATAACATTAATGGTAATTCTATTATTTTTTTTCCAAGTTATGATTTACGTGATAAAGTTAATAATTTTTTCTCTAATAAATGTGAAAAGACTACAATTTTAGAAACTCAGAATCTTAGTAAGCAAGAAAAAGGTGAATTGCTTGATAAATTTAAATTATATAGGTATCAGGGTGCTGTCTTATTAGCAGCAAGTGGAGGCAATTTTGGTGAGGGTATTGATATTGAGGATAATATTATTAAATGTGTTATTGTTGTTGGTATTCCTTTAGACAAGCCTAATTTGGAAACTCAGGAATTGATTAATTATTATGATAAGAAATTCGGTAAAGGCTGGGATTATGGTTATATTATGCCTGCTATTATAAAATGTTTGCAGAATGCTGGTCGTTGTATCCGTTCAGAAAAAGATAGGGGAATAGTAGTTTTCCTTGATCAGCGTTATATCTGGGAGAGTTATTTCAAATGTTTCCCTAAAGACTCTAATCTTAAAGTTACTAAAGATCCTGTTAGTGTTGTTAAGAATTTTTTTTCTTAGGCATAGCTTCGTCAATTTGGTTATACCTAAATAGAGCCTTATAAAGTGCAGGATCCAAAGTTCTAAGTTCATTCCTACTCGGATTAGATTCACCATATTTTGAATTAAAAACTCTGATAGGATCTAAAGATGTATAATCGTTTCTATTCAAAGATTTGGGTATAAAATGTAACTGATTGTTCAATCTTAAAGATTTATACAATGCAGGGTCTCTACTTTGCAATTGACCTCTAGTTAAATGCAAAGATCCGTATCTTTCTCTATATATAGAAATATGATCTCTTCGTAATCTAGACTTTCTTGGTATTGCCTTATCAATTTGTTTATGTTTAATCAGTGCTTTATATAAAGAAGGATCAAGACGATTAAATTCCTCACGTGTAATGGTATTATTATAAGTTCTTTTAAATATTTCTAAAGGAGATTCTTGAGTATAATTTCTCCTCTTTTTAACCTCAACAACATTTCCGAAGTCTACACTCACAATTCTTTTTGGTACTGCAAGTATTCCTTCTTCATCTATTAGTCTGTCAGCTAACATCTCTAATTTATTTCTTATGTCATCTAATGAGAGATCATCAACAAATTCTGCAATAGTCTCCAATGAAGATCTTGAAGTCAGATGTTCTAATACTCTTGTTAATCTTTCATCATCTTTTATATAATCTCTCACTATTTGTAATGATCTTTGTACTTGTTCATTATTATAATCTATCTCATCTTTTGCTTCAAGTATATCGCCTAATTTTAACTTTTCAATTCCTTTAACTTTAGCTTCTGTAGATATATGTTTATAAGGATCTTGTCCTTCTAGGCTGTAAAAATATTTTAATGCTCCTTGTGTGTCTCTTTTTGCTAATTCAAGAAATCTATTTCTCTGTGCTGATGTTAAATGATCAGAAACTCTTGCCAGATATTCTAGATCATGAAATTGTAATACTCCCATATTTTTTGTTTAGTAAATAGTTTTTTATCCTTTACTACGGCTTAATCAACAAAAACCTTTTAAATGAATAATAAATCAAAAGATTAATGTTTAAAGACAAAGTTGAATCATTTTGGAATAAGAATTTTAAGATTCTTATGTATATCCCTATAATATTATTCATTATTTCTATAATTTTGATTGGTTTTAAATATTCAACAACTGGTGATTTTTTCGATAAAGATATATCTTTGAAAGGTGGTGTCTCTGCTACTATCCATACATCTCAGGAATTAGATGATTCTAAATTAGTCAATCTTGGTATTGAGTATAATGTAAGGAATTTAGAGGATATCAGGACTGGTAAAAGGATTGGTCTTATTATCGAGGCATCTGATATTACTGGTGATGAGCTTAAAGTCAGGTTAGAGAATACTTTAGGTATTGTTTTGAATAATGATAATTTTAGTGTTGAGGAGACTTCACCTAAATTATCTAATTCATTTTTCAAACAATTGGTTATCTCATTATTGTTCGCTTTTATCCTGATGGGCATCTCAGTTTTTATTAGTTTCAGGACTCTTGCTCCTAGTATTGCTGTTATATTCGCTGCTTTGACAGATATTGTTATTACATTGGCTATTGTAAATATTTTGGGTATTGCTGTATCTACTGCTGGTATTGTTGCTTTCATGCTTATTATTGGTTATAGTATTGATACTGATATCTTATTGACTACTTGGTCTATTAAAAGAAGAGAAGGCAGGTTATTTGATAGGATGTGGCATTCTATGATGACTGGTTTGACTATGACTACTGCTGCTCTTGTTGTTATGCTTATTGGCTTGGTTGCTAGTAACAATACTGTGATTAAGGAGATGTTTACTATAATTTTTATAGCTTTGATTATTGATGTTATAACAACTTATTTGACTAACGCAGGGATTTTATGGATTTACTGCAAGAGGAAAAACATACAATGAAAATCACAAAAATTCTTAAGGAACCTAGAGTAATTATTTTATTATTCTTTTTGTTGATGGCATTCCTAGCTATTGATTATAATTTCGGTGATAAGGGTATTGTTGTTGGTTCTGTTGATTCTAATAGTTCTGCTGCTATGGCTGGGATGTTATCTGCATCTTCAGATACAAAACTTACTGCCAGGGAAAAGATCTTTAGTGTTAATAATAAGGAAGTTGATAATATCAATGATTTCTCTATTCTTGTTGATTCAATCCCTCTTAATTCAAGTTTTAGGATATCTACTAGCAAACAGACTTATGTTCTTATAAAAAATTCAGATGATATCGGTATAACCCCTGTCAAGGAAGCTTCCTCAAATTTAAGGAAAGGTCTTGAGCTTCAGGGTGGTACTCGTGTATTGCTTCGTCCTGAAGATAAGGTCTCAGATGATCAGATGAAAGATCTTATTGCAACTATGGAGCGACGTCTGAATGTTTATGGTTTGTCTGATCTGAGTATTAAATCTGCTTCTGATCTTGAAGGTAATAAGTATATTGTTGTTGAGATTGCTGGAGCTACTAAAGAGGAAGTCAAGAATCTTGTTGCCTCTCAGGGTAAGTTCGAGGCTAAGATTGGTGATAAGACTGTTTTCGAAGGTGGAAATAAAGATATTACTCATGTATGCAGGACTGATGGTACATGTTCTAGGATTATTACTCCATGCTCAAGATCTGCTGAGGGTATTGGCTGCAGGTTTGAGTTTGAGATTTCTTTAAGTGATGAAGCTGCTTCTAGGCATGCTGATATTACTAAAGATCTTTCTATTAACACTACTGCTTCTGGTCAGAAGATTTTAGAAAAGACTATTGATTTTTACTTAGATGGTATTATGGTTGATAGTTTGCAGGTTGATTCTAGTCTTAAAGGTAATAAAGCAACTCGTATTGTTATCTCTGGTCCTGGTTTTGGTTCTACTGAAAAAGAAGCTATTACTAATGCTATAGCTAACAGAGATAAATTACAGACTGTTTTGATTACTGGTTCCCTTCCCACTAAGTTGAGTGTTGAGAAAGTTGATTCAATTTCCCCTTCACTTGGTGAGGCTTTTTTGAAGAATGCTTTACTGGTTGGTATTCTTGCTGTTATTGGTGTTTTACTTGTAATTTATATTAGATATAGGATTTTCAAGATTGTAATTCCAATAATGATTACTGTTTTCAGCGAGATTTTTATAATTCTTGGTTTCTCTGCTCTTTTCAAGAATAATATTGATATTGCTGCTATTGCTGGTATTATTGCTGCTATTGGTACTGGTGTTAATGATCAGATTGTTATTACTGATGATATTGTTAAAGGCAATCCTGATGAGGTTAAGGCTAATATCAAGAAAGCTTTCTTCATTATCATGGTTGCTTACTTTACTGCTGTTGCTGCTATGCTTCCTCTATTAAGGGCTGGTGCCGGTTTACTTACTGGTTTCGCTATTGCTACTATTGTAGGAGTGACTGGTGGTGTTTTGATTACTAGACCAGCTTTCAGTGTTATTATGAAGCATTTGATGAGTAAGGATTAAAAATTTTTCAAAACATTTTTATACAAGTAATACTCTAAAAATAATATAAGAGGTGAAATGATGATTGATACTAATACTTTAGTTTTATATGTTATTCTAGGTGCAGTTCTTGGCATTGTCTGGAGTTTAAGGAAGATTTATACTCTTGAAAGAAATATTGCTGTTCTTGACATTAAGATAGAAAGACTTCTAGAACACAAGTATAAGAGAAAGAAATAATTTTTTATTATTTCTTTACAGAAAACTATATAAATAGTCTATATTCCTCCTCTCTATTAAACCGATGATTAACATGGAGGTTAATATGGATTTGAATGCTGATATTCCAAAGGAAGTTGTTTCAAAGGCTTACGAGGCTGCTGCTGTAGCTTCTAAGACTGGAAAGATTAAGAAGGGAATTAATGAAGTTACTAAAGCTATTGAGAGAGGAGTTGCAAAACTTGTTCTTGTAGCTAAGGATGTTAATCCTAAAGAGATTGTTATGCACTTGCCTGCTTTATGCGATGAGAAGGATATAATTTTAGTTCCAGTTCCTACTAAAGAAGAATTAGCTTCTAATGTTGGTTTGAATATCCCTACATCTGCAGTCGCTATTATTCAGGAAGGAGATTCTAAACAGTTGATTAAGGAAATTACTGCTAAATTAAAGAAATAAAATGGCTGATAAAGAACAACATTCTGATAAGGGTAAGAAAGAGAAAGTTGCTAATCCTCAACAGGAAGGAGCAAAACAACCTGAACAGAAACAACAATCTACTAGTGGTAAAGCTGTAGTATTTACTGAAGCTGTTCCTGCTCAGGTTGAAGAGGTTATCGGAAGGACTGGTATGAGGGGAGAAGCTATCCAAGTCAGGTGTAGAGTTCTTGAAGGTCGTGATACTAAACGTATTCTTAGACGTAACGTTAAAGGTCCTATTAGGATTGGTGATATATTGATGCTTAGAGAGACTGAGATTGAAGCTCGTAAGCTCACTCAGGGCAGGAAATAAATATGATGAAAATATTATTTTCGTATACCAAAAAATTAGGAGGATTTTTTTAATATGGTTAAATGTAGTTTTTGCGGTCATAATATGGAAAAAGGTACAGGTAAGATGTACGTCAAGAATGACTCTAATATTTTATTTTATTGCTCTTCTAAGTGTGAAAAAAATCATCTTGATTTAGGTAGGAATCCTAGAAAAGTTAAATGGACTCAGGAATCTAGAAAAGCTAAAGGTAAAACTACTGTTTAATTATTATTATCTCTTTTTTTAATTGTATTGCCTGATTAATTTAACAAAATTTATTGCTTTTTCAACTACTTTAGGGTTGGTCTTAGCAAGAGTTTTCTCTAAATTCAGGAACAATGATAAGTCTTTTAATTTTATTAATTCTCCCTCTTTAATTGTTTTTAAAATTAGAGCTTTAACATCTCCATCCTCAAGAGCATTATCCATATATTGATAGAAATCTTTCCAATTTTTCCATTCTTCCATTGTCTTTATTCTCTATTGATTTATATTTAAACTTTTGTAAATATTCAGTTATTATCTAATTTTTTCTTTATGATTTTTATAAAAAATCCTGTTTCATTCAGTTGTTTTTCATTATAATGACACTCTCTCTTTATTCTTTCTCTCGCACTTGCTCTTAGTTCTTTTATTTTCCTTTCAACATCATCAAGATCTTTTGCATTGTATGTTTTCACAACCCATAATATTATTTCTTTCATATATGGTTTATTAGTTTTAATATCTTTTAATAAAGATTCTAACAATTCATAAAATTCAGTCCATGGCATAGTATTGTTCTGATAATTGTAATATATAAAAATTTTCATTAGATTTATAAATAGTTTAATTTTCCGTTATTTAAAATGATTGAAAGAACTCTTGTTTTATTGAAGCCTGATGCTGTTAAACGTTGCCTGATAGGAACTATTATCACTAGATTTGAGAATGCTGGTCTTAAGATTGTTGGTATGAAGATGATCTGGGCTGATAATGAAAGAGCATTGAAACATTATACTGAAGATATCACAATTAGGAGAGGCCAGTTTGTCAGGGATAAATTACTTAAATTTTTGGTTGAAGGTCCTGTTGTTGCTATTTGTTTAGAGGGTATTGATTCTGTTGAAGTTGTTAGGAAGATTGTTGGTTCTACTGAGCCTAAGACTGCTCCTCCTGGAACTATTAGAGGAGATTTTGCTCATATGTCTTATACTTATGCAGATAATAATAATCGTGCAATTCCTAATCTTATTCATGCTTCTGGTAATAGGGAGGAAGCTATATCTGAATTGGGTTTATGGTTTTCAGATAAGGAACTGCACTCATATAATACTGTTCACGATTCTCAGGTTATTTAATTGAATTTTTCTACTCTTATTATCCTGCACCCATTTTCTATACTTACTTTCATTGCATAATTATCTGAATACGTATTATGATACCTTTCTGTATTTTCTTTTCTCAAGAAGTTCATCACCTTTCTTATTTCATCTCTCATTCTTCACCTCATTATTTCTTTATTGATTATAAATTAAAGAGAGTTGACAAGGCCTTCTATCAACTCTTTCAATCTATTTTTTAATCATCTCCGCCGTAATATCCATCCAGCACTCCACATTCTTCTGCATTTAGTGAGTCATCTTCAAATTCTTGTTCCCACCATCTATTTTCTTTTCTCCCCATTCTTTTGCTTAAAAACCCATTTTCCATTTCTTCCACCCCCGATATAGTGTAATTATAGTTAGTCAGTTTCTTATTTATAAGTAGCCCAAATAGACTATATGAAGAATATATTCACTACTGTTGTATCAACACTGGTTATTTACTTTGTAATGGTTATTATTACTTAAATATTTTAATATATATTTTCTATGCATAAATGCAAACTTTTTTAATATTAATCTCTCTCATTTTCAGATGCTAAGACAGATTATAGTCACAATAATGGGTAATGTAGATGCTGGAAAATCAAGCACTATTGATATTATTAAAAAGACCTCTATTGTTTCTTCAGAACCTGGTAAGATTACTCAATCAATTAAAGCTTATTCTATCTCAATTGAAGCTGTTAAAGATATTTGTAAGGATTTATTAGATATTAAGAAAGTTAAAGTTCCTGGTTTACTCTTCATCGACACTCCAGGTCACGCAGCATTTAATAATTTAAGGAAGCGTGGAGGTTCTTTAGCTGATATTGCTGTTTTAGTTATTGATATTAACGAAGGAATCAAACCTCAGACTATTGAGTCTATTGAGATTCTTAAAGAAAACAAGACTCCTTTTATTATTGCTTTGAATAAGATTGATTTAGTTAATGGTTGGGCTTCTAATCCTAATATCTCTTTCAAGAAAAATTTCGAAAAACAGAATGCTCATGTCAAGAAATTATTTGACGAAAAATTTTATTCTATTGTCTCTAGATTATATGATAGTTTCAAATTAGCTGCTGATCGTTATGATCGTATTGATGATTTCACCAAAACTATTGCTATTACCCCTATATCAGCTAAATCTTCTGAAGGTATTCCTGAATTATTGATGATGGTTACTGGTCTTGCTCAAAGGTTTTTAGAATCTCAATTAGAATATGATGATGAAGCTCCTGGTGAAGGAACTATTTTGGAAGTCTCTGAAGAAAAAGGTTTAGGAACTTGTATGGACACCATTATTTATTCTGGCAAGATTAAAGTTAATGATAAGATTGTTATTGGGACTTTGCATGGTTCTCTTGTTACTAAAGTAAAAGCCATGTTTATTGTTGAAAAAAATCAGCTTAAGCCTTTGAAAGAAGCGCAGGCAGCTATTGGTGTTAAGATATCCCCTCAGGATTCTAGTAATATAATTCCAGGGATGCCAGTAAAAGTTGCAAATAAAGATTTAGAAAAAATAAAGATTGAAGTTAACGAACAGATTGAAGAGACTACTTTTGATATTGATGAGGAAGGAATTATTCTGAAAGCAGATTCATTAGGTTCTTTGGAAGCTTTGATTAATTTGATGAAAGATAAAAAAATAAAAATTAAAGGTGCCTCTATTGGTAATGTTTCTAAGAAAGATATTGCAGAAGCTGAAGCTAATATTAATCCTTTATACAAAGCTGTTGTTGGTTTTAGCGTTAAGAGTTTACATTCAGAATCTGTTTCTGTTATTACAAATGAGGTTATTTATTCTGTTGTTGATAAATTTGAGGAATGGTATAATAATAAAAAATCCGATATGGAATCCAAGCAATTAAAAAATTTGGTAAGGCCTTGTAAGATTAAGATTCTTGAAGGTTATGTTTTCAGGCAATCTAATCCAGCTGTTGTTGGTGTTGATATTTTATTAGGAACATTAAAATCTGGAACACCATTGATGCGTGAAACTTACATTACTGATGCTAAATCTATTCAACACGAAGGTAAATCTATTGAGGAAGCTGTTAAAGGACAGTCTATTGCTTTAGCTCTTGCAGGAGTAACAATGGGAAGACAAGTCAAGGAGGGAGATATTCTATATTCAGATATTAATGAGGAACAATTCAAGATTTATAAAAAATTAAAAGACACTCTCAAAGCAGATGAGAAAGAAGCATTGAAAGAGATTGCAGAAATTAAAAGAAAGGTTTTACCATCTTGGGGTGTTTAGTTAACATTTTCTAAATATTAACACTTATTTTATTAATTTGTTCTGTTATACCCTATATGTGTTTTATAAGTCATGATTATTAAAGTAGTATATGCAAGAATCTGGTTTTCCTATAACTGTTGTTGGTGCTATTATTGAAGATAATTCTTCAGAAGAAAAAAGAATTCTTATTCAGGAGAGGATTGTTCTTAAAAATGATGATACAACTAAAGACATTAAGTATCATAAAACTTTAGAGATTCCTGGAGGTAAAGTTGAATTAGGTGAAGATATTTTTAAAGCTCTTAGAAGGGAGATAAAAGAAGAATGCAATCTTGAATTGATAAGGGTTTTAGAGAATAAGTCTGATACTTATTTTAATAATGGTGATGTCTCTGAAGTTTTTTATCCTTTCTGTGTTTCACAGTTTTTAGAAGGTCCTTACTTTACTTTTATTTTTAGATGTGAAGCTCATGGTAAAATTAAAGATACAGAATCTGCAAAGAATCATAGATGGATTTCTATTCAAGAACTTAAAGAATTAATAGAGAATAATCCTAAAAAGATTTTTACTCCATTCCTAGGTCCTTTGAAACTATATATTAAATCTCAGAATTAAGCTTCTTTTAGTTTGATATTTGCACAAAAATTAGAGTTTTTAGCAGATTTTATCTCAAAAGTAAGCTTTATAAACCATTTAACTTTTCAATTTTTATGGCAGAACTTAAAGTTGTTATTAATGATCCTAAGACAGGTAAAGCTTACCAGAAAGTACTTCCTGATAATGTTTTCAATAATAGGAAAGTAGGAGAACAGGTTAATGGTTCAGAATTAGAATTAGATGGTTATGAATTAAAGATTACTGGTGGTTCTGATAAGTCTGGTTGTCCTATTAGACCTGATATGCCCGGTTTCGGTAAGAAATCTGCTTTATTATCTTCAGGTCCTTGTGTTCATATTCCTTACAGAGGAATGCGTAAACGTAAGACTGTTGTTGGTAATTTAATTAATGCTGATATCGTTCAGTTGAATATGAAAGTTACAAAATATGGTTCTAAGTCTTTAGAAGAAGTTATGCCTAAGAAAGAAGCTGCACCTGCTGCCTAAGATAGGTTTATAGATATTTCTATTATTAGATTTTTGTGGTATTACTTTACAGGTCTACATTTTCTATGGACAAATTTGTTAGTTTAAGTCCTAATGAGATAATAAGAACTTTAGATTATTTAAGAGAACATAAAAGCGAGTTAGGTATGTATTCTTATTGGGAAGAAAATTTTGAAATTTCTGATCCAAAAAATTTTGAGTTAAAAAAAGAATGTATAGTACAATGTTCTTTACCTTGGGGTTCTGATAATAGAGTTCAAGCAAGAGTTCATCCGGAAATAGTTTTAGATGTAGATATAAATGCCATAGAATTTGTAAAAGGACAAGCAGAGAACAAAGAGAGAATGAGATGTGGCAGTTTGTATTTCTTTGATAATGGAATAGGAGGACCTTGGCATTATTATGTTCCAAAAGAGTTCATGGAAGGTATTCAAACTTATGACTGGAATCAGTATAAAGAAGAATTAAGAATGCATAAACAAAAAGTTAATAGAATAGTAGAAGTTGTAAGTATTGAATCTAGATTTTTAGATTTAAAAGGAAGAGTGAATTAGTAATAAAATTATCTAATAATGACTTACCATAACAATAGCTCTATTTACTTCATCCTGTGTTACTTTTTTAGTAAATAATCCTTTTACTCTTGATTTTATTCTTGTATCTTTATATCTCTCACCTATTAATGCAGCAGCTAATTTCTTGTATTCTACTACACTATCTCTATTATTATTTAATGCAGATAATGGTTTGCTTTTTGATAATGCCTCTAAGATTTTTTCATCCTCTTTTAATACACTCACTACTGGGACTTTTGTTAGATCTTGTATATAATCTAATCCTAATTCATATTTTTTTCCTTTTACTTTGTTTAGTATTATTCCTGATAAGTATGTTCTTTTCTGTCTTGCTAGTTTTATTGCATGCATTGTGCTTGATAATGTTACATGGTCTGGTGTTGTTATTACAAATAATTCATCTGAAGCAAGTACTGTAGCTAGCATCTCTGCATTTGATGCTGGTGATGAATCTATTAATATTAAATCATAATAGCTTCTTAATGATGCCATATATTGATGGAATCTTGCATAATCTACTTTTCTTGAATATAATGCAGCAGGTAATAAGTGTAATCCTGATGTATGTTCATATATTGCTTTATGTAAATTTACCTTTCCCTCTAGTACATCATGCAGACTATTCCCTGCTTTATTGAATCCGAAATGTAATGCTAGATTTGGTCCTGAAAAATTCCCATCTACTATTAGTACTTTTTTCTTGAAATTCTTGGCTAATATTAATCCTAGATTAGAAACTGTTGTTGTTTTTCCCACACCACCTTTTATGGAAACAAACCCTACGATTTTAGCTCTCTTCAATCTCATCAACCTCTATTTTATTGTTATCATTATGTATATAAATATTATTAAAAAAAATAAAATTCACGCAAGACGTTTATCGCCCTGCGGTTTTTCTCACTTAACGGTTTTTCCTGTTCAGTACAAAGTATACTATTCCAGCTATTAATATTAGTACTACTAATACTAGCACGAATGGCATTACATTTGTTTTCTCTTTTGTAGTGCCAGATGTTGCTGGTTCTGTTGTTTGTTCTTCTGTTGTCTCAGTTGTTGTTCCTTCAACTTTCTTTGTACCTATTGCGAATAAGCTGAAACCTGCACTCTGTGCTGTGTAGTATTGGTATCCACTTTGTTCTTTTACATAGGATGTCGGCAATTGTTCCCAATTATTATTGGTATGCTTCATCAATACTACTTGGTCTCTGCTCATTCCATGTTCAGTTAACCATGTGTTTGATACAGTAAATGTAAGTTCTGCTTTCTTTACATTTGCATCTCCGAAGTTTACTTTATTTACTTCGAAATACTTGTATACAGTTACATCAGGTGTACTGACTCCAGCTGCTGGAGCTGCTAATGAACTTACTGTAAGTTTTGCATTACTTACTGCACCATCAGGTGTGAATTTTACCTCACTTACACCTATAGCATTATTGTTCACAGTATACTTTACCTCTTGGTTTGGTTCCTGTGTATTTACTGCTATTGAACTAGATGATCCGCTTCCTCCACTTCCTCCACTGCTTACAGATGATTCTGTTGCAGATGCAGCTGAAACTACCTCAATGCTTAAGGTCTTTGTAACTGAATTTCCAGCCTTATCCTGTGTGTAACATGTTACTGTCTTTGTTCCAGTACCATCAAATGTATAGGGTGTACTACACAAGGATGTGCTTGCACATGTCTTCAAAGGAGCTGTTACTCCAGAAACGCTTACCCTTGTTGTACTAGGATTAGATTCAACTGAGTTACATGTTAATGTTGATATCTGTCCATTCTGCAATGATGTTCCTTCAGATGATGTTGCTGTCATTCCTGTTGGAGCTGTTCCATCTACATATAATGTGTAGTTGTCTCTTGTGTAGTTCAAATGGTGTACTCTATCATAACAAGCTATAGCCCATGTATATCCTGTATAATTATCAGGAAGATTTATTGCTGTAATGTTATTTACTGAACCGTTTCCATTTACTACTCCATCATTTGCATTTCTTCCAAATGCTGTTCCATCTCCTGTACTGCTTACTGTTAGATTTGTTTTGAATCCTCCAGGACTGCTAAAGTCTCCAACTAATGAACAGTTCTTTAGGAAATTATCTGTTGGTATATATGAGAAGTTTACTGTTCTCGACTTTGTCCATGTTTCATTTAATGGACTTGTCAAGTTTATTCTCGGTGGCATTGTATCTAATGTTAATCTTACCACTGTTGAATTTATTCCAAATGATGTATCAATGCTTGCTGTTACGTTTACAGTAATATTTATTACAATATTTCCTGGTGTCTCTGTAGCGTTTCCTAATAGTTCACCATCTGTTTTATTTGCACTTCTTACTACAAACCAGAATGCTGAAATATTTGTTGGTCTCCAATGTTCTCCAGCACTACCAAAACCTATTGCATGTGTATTTCCTGACATATTTGCAGCTCTACAGAAATAATCATTTCCACCTGCTGAATTAACTCCTGCACCTAAATTTATACCAAGTGAAAGATTACTGCATATCCATGGTGTATAATTTCCAGAACCAAAAGTGTTATTGAATACTGCACTTCCATTAGTTCCTCCACCACCTAATTTTGCATGTGAATAATTTAATGTGATATTTCCTTTAACGAATGAGAAGTTTATGCTTGTAATATTTAAAGTTGAACTTTGATTCCACCATATAGTAAAATTAAATGTCTCTACACTATTATCTCCTATTACTAAGTCATTATCTGTTGTATTTACTCCTACTGGTGTTCCTGGTGCACAAGGAGCTGCTCCACTACAACTTGGTGCAGTACCATCAAAGAACTGACTAGAAACCAAACTGCTTCCAAAAATAAAAACAAATAACAACAATATAGATATAGATCCTTTTTTTATTATATTTCTCAATTACATCAACCTCTTTTAAATTTTTATTAATATATTTTGGACAGATGTTATATATAAAAGTTTATAATTACAATACAGTAACAACATGATTCTAAAAGATGATATAGATTGAACTTAATATAAAACAAATAAAGAAGTTTAGAATAAAATTATCTGGATTTTACTTTTATTGCTGCTTTAGCAACTTTTTTAGAACCCATATTACTGTCTGTAAAATATTGCCAGCATAAATACTCTTTTCCTAGTTTTGACTTCTTTGCTAATGATATTCTGCTTCCATTAATATTAAAATATGCAAATGTCCCCTTAGGTGATTTTAAAAAATAACTTCCATCTTTCCAGTTTGTTGATAACTCTTTTATATGAGTTATAAAATGTTTTTGTGTCTTGACATGTCTCTTTTCTAGTTTTAATGTTGGCTTGAATTGATATACAATAGAATAATTAGGTCTTACCTGCATCACAGTCATTAAGTCATCAAAAACCATTCTTTCCATAGTCACATTAATAATTATAGAGGAATAAATATATATACCTTTCGGAAAAATTTCCAGTGGTTTTTACAATTTTGTAAGAAAAATTAAAAAATATTATAAAAAATAAAGTAATTATTCTGGACTGAATTCATCTATTTTAGGAGTGAATTCATCATTGCTATTTATTATCCCTCTATTCCTTTGATACTCTCTTGCAAGGATATAGAATATCAACCCAAGGCTCTTTTTACCCTTATTATTACACGGTATTACTAAATCAATATTATTCAACTCATTATTTGTATCACATAATGCAATTACTGGTATCCCTATTTTTGCAGCATCCTCTACTAGATTTTTGTCTGGGAATGGATCTGTCACAAATATTAATTTTACCTCTATGAAATCTTCTAATTTAGTGTTTGTTAATACACCAGGATGGTATCTTCCTGTAAATGATCTTATTCCTGTTACTTTTGAGAACATCTCTACTGCACTCCATCCGTTCTCTCTTCTGCATACAACTAATACATCTTCTGGCTTGTAATTTGATAATAATTTTCCTGCTAATTCTAATCTCTCATTTATTTTTTGTACATTTAATACACTTAATCCATCTGGTCTTACTTTGTATATGAATGGCATCATTGCCTTTGTTCTGAATTTTGTTCCAATATGTAATCCTACTTTTAAGTATTCATCTTGTGGCACTAATGAATGTTGTTCTTCTGTTGTCATTTTTTATCATTCCTAAAGCTCAAAGAAAACTAGTTTGCTTGTTTCTTGCCTCAGCAATCTTTGGCTTTAAAATTTGGAAATTTAGAAGGTTTATAAATCTTATTATCACAAATTAAAGGTGGAAAACTTCAGGAATTTAATAAAAAAATTAAAAGATCTTAATATTTCAATAGGAGAATATGCTATCTTTGGCAGTGGACCTATGGCTGCTAAAAATTTGAGAGATTCTCATGATCTAGACATTATTGTTAGTAATAAAATATGGAAAGAATATAGAAAAAAACCTGAATGGAAACTCACAAAATTTACTATAAATGGAAAAGTTAGAGAAATTCTAGAAAATAATAGAATAGAATTATCTAATGGTTGGGGTTCTGGCGAGTGGGATATTAATAAATTGATTAAAGAAAGCGAGATTATTGATGGATTGCCATTTGTAAGATTAAAAGAAGTTTTGAAATGGAAAAAGATTAGTAATCGTGATAAGGATAAGAAAGATATTGAAATTTTAGAGAAATATGACAATTAGTCATTTAATGTTGCTTGTCTTTTACAAGTAGTTTTTAATTGTGCATTTTTTATAAGTTCACAAGGTTGTTTGTCTCCTGTTATTCTAACATATAAGTCTACACAGAAATCGTGTCCTTCATTTGTTGTTGTGTGAGAACAGAAATTTACATCCTGTATCTTATTGATTTGTGCGAACACACATCCATCACTCATGGAATAGTATGATCCCTCTTCCATTATATTATCAGGAATATTATCACAATCATTTATAGTTCCAACTTTGCCAATGCACTCTGCTTTTAGATAATTAGTTTTTATTGATGAACATGTTGATACATCTTTATTGAATTGCGCTAGTCCATAATAGCATGCATCATATTCAGTTGTATAATATGATTTTCCAGGAGTAGAAGTTGTTGATAATGAATCACAAACTGTTTTATCAACTCCATAATTGCTAACTATAGTGCTTATACACCATCCTGCTTCATTTTTGTTAGAGTCTTTTGTGCATAATTTTATATCTTTATCCCTTAAAGCCAAAGATAGAAGGCATTCATCTTTAACAAAACTGAAATGGTCTCCTGTTGACATTTTTTTATTCTTTGGTATATCATTACAATCATTTTCTGATGTTGCAGAACCTATAACGCATACCCATTTATTTCTTTCATAAGATATGAGGTTACATGTTTCTTTATTCTTACTATCAAAAGCTGATGCTGTTAAGCACCTTTCTTTATAATATGAACTGAAGGATAATTTCTCACATTCAATTGGATCTATTGTTGTCGTCTCCTTTGATGGTAATAAATAAGACCAAGTGTCATTATTTACAGTTTCACAATTTTCAGTATATGTATCACATAAATTATATGAACTTTTCTCTATAAGCTCGCAAGCATTCTTATTTTCTGCCTTTGAGCAAAAATTTGATAAATAAGCTTCAGAAGGAGTGTAACCAAGTTGATTATAAACACTTTGACAAGCACTCAATATAGTTATAAAAACAAATAAAATTCCTATTAAGAATAACCTCTTCATAAAAATATAAAGTCTATATAGGTATATAAAATTATCTGAAAAACTTAGAATTAAAAAATTTAAAAAAAATAAATAAAAGAGTTATAAGTTCTTTTTGAATTTGCTTACTATGTCTTCAGCTTCGTCTTTCAATCCAAGACCTAAGCCTATTCCCATTGCTAAAGCAAATCCTAGTCCTAATGCTCCTACTAGTATCAAGAATGCATTCTCTAGTACTCCAACTTTAACTCCTATCTGTCCTAATCCTACTATTATTGCTAGGAATAAGATTACAACTTTCAATACTCCACTTAGGACTTTCATCCCTCTCATGTTTGTATGTGATCTTATCTTGTAATCTACATAATGAGCTAAAGCTACTCCTACAAAGAATACTATTATAGCTACTAATACATTAGGTAACCATCTTACGAACTCATCTAATAGACTGCTTAATGTACTCAGATTTAATATCTCTACAGCTACCTGCAAGAATATTATGAATACAAACCATTTTACTAGATCTCCTGTTAAATTAGGAACGTTCGTATGTCCCATCTCTTTTGTTAAATGCGCCTCTTTTATGTATTTGTTCAATCCTACTTTTTCTAATAACCATTTAACTACATGTCCTACTATGAATGCGACAAAGTAGCCTAATACTAATAATAATATTGCAACAACTATATTAGGAAAAATTTGAATAAAATCCCGCCATAATTGTTCTAATGGCTTTAAGAATAAGTTTCCAGTTGATACTAATCCCTCAACTCCCAAACTTAACACCTCCCTTTTTATTAAATGATTTATGATATAACTTCTTTATATATATTTCTATTTCAGTGTTGTAAAATATAAGATTTTATATTTCTGTTAATTCTCTCTCTATCTTTTTTATTCTTTCTGTGAATTTGTTTCCTTCTGGATTATTATAGATTTTTACTAATGGTATTCCCAGCCCTGCAAGTACATCAGCATTTGTATTTGTATCACTTAGTATGTTTATATTGTTCTCCTTGAATATCTTTGTATCATTCTCAAATTGTGATATTGAATGGAATTTTAGCAATGCAGTATTGAATACTTTTTCTGTTAATTGTCTTGAATACTCATTTATCTTTGAGTTTATGCATACTAAACATTTATGTCTCACTTCTTCGCTCAATTTTTTATAAAGTTCTATCTCATTTTCATAGAATGGGTTTTCTATATAGATTAATCCGTAAGTTTCTATTAATGTTTTTACATATTCTAGCTGTTCATTTCCAGTTAATTCTTTTCCATTATAGAGGTATTTCCCGTTTGAATGATTGTCAAATCTCACTCCAAGTCTTAGATCAAAATTCAGATCTTTGAATACCTCATCAATTCCCTCTTTTATTATTATGAATAATTTTTCATCACTTATTTTTTTCCTGTCTTCATTTACTAGTCTTTTGTTTACTTCTGCTATTACATGATTATTTGCATTTAATGCTGCATCAAAATGTTGTGATGTTGTTGAAAATATTAAGAATTCTTTTATTCCATCATCTTTAGAGAATAAGATATTCATCGGTCTTGGTATCTGTGTAGGTTTTTCTATGAATAATTTCCATGGTTTTTTCATGCACTCAAATATTTTTTCTTCAAGTAATGCATAATCTTTATCATTTAAAAAATTTAATTTTTCTTTTAAGGAATTCAATACCTGGCTGTTATCTATTTTCTTATTATTTAATTCATTTTTTATTTTATTATAGTCTTCATCATTGATATTTAAATCTAGTATTGTAGTATTCTCATCGCTCTCTATCTTGAATGAGTTCTTCCAGAAATATAACAAGTTTTTTTTAAAGTTTTTAATTATCATAAAAATAAAAATTTATTCAACCTTTATTGGGAATGGTCTTTTTACTGTTATAGGAAGTACTCCCTTTTCTAATTCCATCTTAGCTATATCAACAGGGTTGTAATTTATCCTCTCAAAATCCTCTTCTGTTAATTTTACTAGTATTGGTGCTCCCATTGATATCTGCAAAGCTCTTGCTCCTATTAGTCTTGCTCTCTCGTATTTTGTGTATTTCATTTTTGCATTACCTTCCTTAGGTCTTTTGATTTTTTTATTGCGACATCTACCATCTCATTTACCTGATCTATTGTTAATCCGTACTCTCCACCTTTTTGTAATGAAGACATAGTTCCGTTTTCTAATACTCCTACTGTTATCCTTGCATCACATAGTTCTTCCTCTTGACTTGTTGGATCCACTATTATTTTCCCACCTATGTTGTATATTGTACATGATAATGGCATTGTTCCCATCTCTATCTTTTTATTTGTGCTCTCATGATAATCTATTTTATTCTGAGCATCCATTTTAGGGAATTTTGCATCTTTTATTGCTGCTAAAGCTGCTAAGCTTGCTGCATCGAATAAGTTTCCTGCATCATTTATTGGATATATATCTACTATTACCATCCACATTGCCTCTCCCTCTTTGATACATAATTTTTTGAAATCTATAGCTCCACCCTCTCTTAGTGCTCTGTCTATTACTCTTGCCATCTCTATTGCTTTTATGTTTGGAGGTCCTGGCTCGAAATCTGGGCTTGACATTGGTCTTAATTCTGCATTTACCATTATTGATCCCTGATCTGGTGTATCTGGAAATGGTTTTCCTACCTCAAATTTTACTCCAGCAAGTACATCTGTATCCCCTATCTTTACTCTTGCAGACCCCTCTGCTCCGCCTACTGCTCCATATTCTAATGTTATAGTCCTATACTCATCTAATTTTCTTAAATCGCTTCTTGTATTCTGTTCTAACAATTTTAATGTGTGTTTTCTTACTATGTCTGACATTTTTATTTACCACCTAATGAGTATTTTTCTTTTAGTGCTTTTATCTGTACTTCTTTTATATCAGCACATGCTTTTTTTGCCATCTCTAATAATTTTTTTAACTCTTCTTTTGTTAATCTTCCATCCATCTGTAATAGTGTTATCTCTCCTGTTCTTGTTGCCATTGCAACTGGTAAGTCTACTCCCTCTGGATATGAATCCTCTTCGTAATTCAAGTCAACTATTAATTTATCTTCAACTTTTCCTACAGATACTGCTGTTACTAGATCTTTCATTGGTATTCCTGCATCTGCTAATGCTAATGCTGCTGCAGTTATTCCAGCACATCTTGTTCCAGCGTCTGTCTGTATTAGTTCTATTGACACATCAACTACTGCTCCTGAATATGCACTTAAGTCTAGCATTGGGATTAATGCTTTCTCTGTTACCATTGATATCTCTTTTGATCTTCTGTTTCCTCCAGGTTTTACTCTATCTCCTGCTCCTGAGAATGCAAACATATTATAATCGCATCTTAGTATTCCTTTTGTTGGATCCTGCATGAATGCTGGATATAATTCTTTTGGACCATATACTGCTGCTATTGCTATTGTTCCCCCAATTCTGAACATTGCACTTCCATTAGCTCTTGGTACTACCCCTACCTTAGCCTCCATTGGTCTTATCTCATCAAATTTTCTTCCGTCAAATCTTTTATCATAAGTCTTATTCATTTTTTCTCTTGCTCCAAGAATTCTTTCATTCTGTCTGTTAATCCATTAATATGACTTTCAGCCTCTATTTTTCTTATTGATCTTATAGCTAGATGTTCTTTTTCAGGACTGTCTCCATTTATCCAGACTACTCCATTCTGTCCTACTGAGATCCTGCATCCTGTATAATCTTTTATCATTGTTATCATGCTTCCCTGTTTTCCTATTATTCTTGGGACTTTTGTGCTTCCTACTTTTATTATCTGTCCCTCTCCTAGTTTCTTTAATCCTGGTGCTTTCATTGTTAAGTCTATGATTCTTGTGCTTATCACATTTGATATTCCTGTCATTAGATAATCTCCATAATCAAAGTATTTTGTTAAGTCTGCACCCTTTTCTATAAAGTCAGATGTTGCATCTTTTAAATTTAAGTTAGCCTCAAAAGCCCATCCTATATCTAATCTCCATCCATTCAAACCTATCCCTACTACCTTTCCTATTACTATATCATCTCTTTTAGGTATATATGGCCCTGTTAATGGCACTAATTTTACAAATCTTCCATTTATGCTTGCTATTCCTATTTTTGTAGAAATCAATTGTTCTTTTTCTCTTATTACATCTTCCCCAGGTAAGAATTCTATACTTTCAGCTAATACCTGCCCAGGAAACACTATATCTCTATCATTAACTAATAAACCAGTCATTTTCTATCTTTTCTCCACTATCTCTGTCTCTATATGGCCTTTCGTTAACCTATTTAAATCTATCTCTAACTCCTCCTGTAATCCTGCTGGTATCTCTAAAGTCACATTTAAACTTCCATCATTAAGCCATCTTTCCTTTGTTACTGTTCCATACTGTTTTAATGTCTGGAAGCATTTTGAAGCTGTTGGTCCATGTATTGTTATTGATAATACTCTTGTCTCGAATTTTATTGGTATTATTCTCTTTATTGCATCTATGACTTCTTTTACCTGTTTTTCTGCATCTTCATCTGTTATTCTTACTTTTGCCTCATTTATTGCATTCTCTATTCTTTGTTGTGGATGTGGCTTTCCTGTTGTTGGATCTATGCAGCTTCTATGTATTAAATGTGCTACCTGTTTTCTTCTCTCATCTAATTCTTTTCTTAGCATATCAGCTGTCTGTTGTATATCACCGCTTTTTACTATGGTTTTGCAGATCTCTGATTTTTCTAATGTCCCGAATGCTCTCTCTAAATCACCCTCAGAAGCTCTTAATCCTTTTTTAGAATCAGTGAATATTTCTTCTACAACAACTACATCATTTATAGAGATAGGTTTTCCACTCTTGAATTCTATTGCTTTCTCTGGATATACAAGTATCTCAAAGTTTTTCCCCTCTCTCTTTAGTTTGGCAATTACAGATCTCTCTGATTCTTTTGCCATGTTTATACCTTCTTAGCTAATTTTCTTAGGTAGTCTTTGTCAACTCTCTTGAATGATCTATCAGAAGTTTTTATGTAAGCCCCATCTATTCTTTCTATGTCAAATTCTTTTCCAAATATTTTTTTGAAAGCACTTACACCAAGTTTCATTGCATTCTCAAGTGTTATATCATCTGCATACTCTTTCTCAAGTATCTCATTTAATTGTACCTCAGCCTCTCCTACTGCTGTTGCTTTATATTGGAAGTATATTCCTGTTACATCTGTTAAAAATAGTTGTGGTCCATCATCATCTACTCCAGCAAATAATACACTAACTCCAAAAGGTCTTGCCCCTCCGAATTGCGTATATGCTTGCTTCATATTAGCAATTTCTTTTACTAATAGTAATGTATCCATAGGACTGTCATAATTTACTCTATATTGTTGTGCTATTAATTGTGCTCTCTCTATCAATACTCTTCCATCCATTAAATATCCTGTAGCAGCAGCACCAATATGATCATCTACTTGGAATACTTTTTCAACACTATCTGGAATTATTAATTTCCCTATGATTCTTTTATCTGCTAATAATAATACTCCATCTTTACACACTATTCCTAGTGATGTTGTTCCCTGTCTTACTGCTTTTTTTGCATATTCTACTTGCAGTAGTCTTCCGTCCGGACTGAACATTGTACTGCTTCTATCATATCCCATCATCTGGTGAGTTATTGTTGGTTGCATATTATGAAACACCTCCGTTCATAAATTTAGATCGTGCTTTATTTATCATTCCTGATACACCTAGACTCCTTACGATTATTTCCTCTTTATTAACCTTTCCCAATAAACAGAAACTTGCTCTTAGATTATCAAGATATTTGTTGTTTATCCTTATTATTCCTTTATTTTCTTTATAATCTATAAATCTTATGTCTGCTTTTGATAATATTATATTGCCGAAGTACTCTTTAAATGTTTTCAATATACTCTCTTTGATATTATTAGGATTTATATTTTTCTCACTTATCACTTGGTATACTAAGTATCTTTTCTTCTCTCTCAAGCTTGGTTTTAATAGCTTTTGTTTCATAATAAAAAAATAAATTAAAAGAATTTAAAGCTTTAGATTTTATTCTGAAGGTACTAATACAATATTTAAAGGTTCATTCCTTCCGGTTGTTAATGTTATAGTATCAACATAATCCTCATAACCAACTCTAGAGACAACAAGATAGTGCTCTCCTGAGTCTAGAGATAATAATTTTGGTGTATTACCTTTTTCAGTTCCATCTATCCATACATCTGAATTTGTTGGTTCAGAGTTTATTTGTATGCTGGCAGGTGGAGGCGTATTTTTTGATACTTTTCCTGTAAGCTGTGTAGAAAATAAAACTGCTAAAACTGCTAAAAGTAACAATCCTCCCATTATCAAATATTTTTTATTATTGTTTTCTTTTTTCATTCATTCACTCTCCATTTATTTTTTGAATCAAAGAATATATAGAATAATTTCACCATCTTTAATTAATTCGTAGGATAAGTTGTTTAAATAATTAACTATTAAGTTCTAAAGCTTTATTAGCCTCCCCACCTGTCATTCCTAACACTTTTAGTAAACTTATGAAATCTATTCTTGATACAAGTTCATATTGATTTGATGCCATTGTAAAGAATAACATTCTTGCTTTATATTTTCTGCATAATTGTATGCTTTGCATCACCCAGTTCATTTCTACTAGATTGTTTATTTTGTTTAATCCAAATGCTATTGCTATATTATTTTTTGATGCCATACTTGCTAATATATGGTCTAGTCCTGGTCTGTCTGCTGTGTAATTATCTCTTTTCCCAAAAGAATGTGGATTTAATAAGATTTTCACACTTTTATGTTCTACTAACCTTCTTGCATCTGTATAATCTTTTGCCTCTCTAATATTTAGTTTTTCTAAATCTTCTCTGAATAATATTCTGGTATATCCTAATGTTTTTGCAAATTTTTCTATTTCATTATTTCTTTCCATAAATAAAAGGTCTGTTGCCATATCTTTCTTATAGTAGCAAGACTTATAAATATTCTTTGGTCATATTATAATATGAAACTTACAGAAAAAATCATTCCTAAACATATTGGTATTATTCTTGATGGTAATAGAAGATATGCAGAAAAGATGGGTATTAATCCTTTAGAGGGTCATGAAGTAGGTTATGAAAAAGTTAAAAAAACAATGGATTGGTGCAAGGAATTAGGTGTTAAAGAATTAACTGTATACACTTTTTCTACTGAAAATTTTGCAAGACCTAAGAAAGAAGTCAGTTTTTTAATGAAACTTTTCGAAAAAGCATTCAAAGAACTTAGAGATGATAAGAAAAAATTAAAAGAGCTAAGAATAAGATTTATAGGTAGAATTTCTATGTTTTCTAGAACTGTTCAGAAGATTATGAATGAACTCATGGATATAACAATAAATAATGGACCTTACACGATTAATTTTGCTATGGGTTATGGTGGAAGATCTGAAATAGTTGATGCAACTAAAAAAATTATTCAGCAAGTTAAAGATGGAAAATTAGATATTAATGATATTAATGAAGAAAATTTTAAGAAAAATCTTTATCTTCAATCTTATCCAGATTTAATTATTAGAACTTCAGAATCAAGATTATCAGGTTTTTTAATGTATCAATCAGCTTATTCAGAAATAATATTTTTACCTGACAAATTATGGCCTGAATTCGAAAAAGATGATTTGATTAAATGTATTGAAGAATTCTCAAGAAGAAACAGAAGATTTGGCAAGTAACTATATTTTTTTAGTTATTTCATTAACAGATTTATCAACTTTTTTCTTTGTAGTATCAACAATTATTATTTTATGTTTATTTTCTTTAGCTTCCACTAAACAGATATCAAATATTTCACTATCTAAATTTTCTCTTATTTTTATTTTTGAATATTTTCTTTTCTCTAATCTTTTCTTTAATTCTTTTATATCGCATTTAATAACTATGCATAGATCAACATATTTTTTTGGTAAGTAATGACTTAAATGACTATCAATTATAATATTAGTTTTTGAATTATTTATTATTTCTATTAATTTTTTATTTAGTTTTTTATCATCTATTTCATAGGTATCATATTTTTTTAGATATTTATTATTCAGTTTATTTTTCTTTATTATTTCATTAACATCAATATATGTATAACTTATTTTCTTTGCTAGTTTTTTTGCTATTATTGTTTTTCCTGTACATGGTGTTCCAGTTATGATGATTGTTTTCATGAGATTATAGTTCCAATAAATTCCTTTTTATCAAAAAATCTGTTTAGATTATTAAAATCTTTTCCATTTAATATTGCTGTCTCTGTTTTTGATCTTGTTATTATTTCCGCTGCTGCTTGATCTAGTATGAAATGTTGTCCTGCTTCATATTTTATTTTTTTTATTATATCATTAAAAGATTTATAATCTACATAACTTATTAGTTTTGAATTTTTATACTTTCTGGGATCTTTATCATATAATCCGTTTACATTTGTCAGATTAATAAATATCTTAGCTTTCAGATATTCAGCTATTTCTGCAGCATTTCCATCACTTGTCATGTGTGGTTGTACTCCTAATGCTCCTGTTACAACAAGATTATTCTCTTCTATCTGTTTTTTTACCTCTTCTAATGTATCTGGTATATCTATTGTTATATTAAATAATCCGGAGATTAATCTTGCATTTAGTTTTGTTGTCATTATCCCAATTAAACTTTTTACTTTATCACCTTTTACCTCTTTCATATATTCTCTTGCTGTTTTCCCACCTCCTGTCACGATTATTATTTTATATTTTTTATTTAATTTTTCTATAAAATTCTTAAATTTAGTAAGATAATCATGATCTACTTTATCTGGTACAATTAAACTTCCACCTAAAGAAAATACTATTACCACTTTCATAATATTAATTTCATTATTCTAGAATTTAAATCTTTTCTTTAATCAACAGTAAATAATTCACTATCATGGTCTACATCAAATAATCCTATTCTTGCACCTGCATCTAGCCATCCATGTGCATAGTTTAAAGCAGCAAATGCAGTCACATAATCCCCTTTATCTCTGAAATGTTTTGCATCTGAATAATATCTTTTTGCCATATCTAAGAAATCCTCAGCTGCCTCTTTGATATTTATTTTAACATTAGTATTTATCTTTACTTTCTTTAATGCTCTTCCTGTTACATCAAAATATTTCTCCAGTTTTTTGTCAGTTACCTGTTTCATGGATTTAAAGAATGATGGGTATTAATAAAATTATTTAAAAAAGAAAAAATTTATTTTGGTATTAGTGTTGGAGTTATTTTTGTTATCTGTCCTGCCAAAATATCAAAATCTTGTTTATATTCCAGATATCCGAATTTTTTTAGGCTTAGCTCATGTTTTCCAGGAGCCAAATCATTGAATGTTGCAGGAGTCACTCCTCTATTAATGCCATCTATATAGATACCTGCCTCTGATGGTGAGCTTCCTAAATTTAATGTTCCTGTTTGTGCTAGGTTTACATTAAAGCTATGCCATGATGTACCCTGTGCTGTGTTTGGTTGATTTATGTTTACTATGCTTGTATGTGTTGCATATCCTTTTTTCGTTACTGTTAATGTGTATATTCCTAGATCAACTTTTGAATTTCCTCCAGCTCCAGCAGTAGAACTTGTTATCCCTTGATATCCTGGATGTCCAGTTTTTGTTAATTTCCATGAGGCTTCTGTAGGGTTCGTAATTAACCAGAACCCTCCTGTGCTGCTTATCTCTTTTAGCTTTACATGAACTGTTTTTGTATCTCCTGCTCTTAGGTTATGGTATGTTGTACTTGTAAAGTATCCTGGTTTCTCAAGAATTAATCTGTATGTATAATAGTTTGTATAATCCTGTACTGTCTTGTTCACGTCTATTGGTGTATATCCTGCATTTCCAGCGCTCTCTGTTCGTACTATTGCTCCTGCTGGTTCTGATGTTACTATGAATCTTACTTGTGGTTCTGGATTTAATACTATATTTATTACATTATTTGACCCTGCTGGTGTTTCTATAAACTGATTATATGGTGCATAGCCCTCTTTTTTTATTTGGAGGAAATATTTTCTCTCATAATCATATTGGGAGTTTTCATTTGTATCTGCTAGGTTTGTTAATAATACATTTGATTTTTCAGGGAATGCTTGGTATAATTCTTCTAGTGTATATGCCATCCTGTTTAACCCTTTTATTATTCCTACTACTGTTACATTAGCCCCTTCAGGTATTGTATTCACTTGTAATGTGTTTGTGAATGTATATGCTGATTCTAATGTTATATTCACGACATTATTTGATCCTGCTGGTGTGCTGACATATTCTGCTGCATCTTTATAACCTGTTTTAGTTGCAGTTATTAGGTGATAATTATTTGTCTCTGTATCATATAAATTTGTAATTCTTAGAGGAGAATCCCCTTTGTATATCCCTCCTGCATAAATTTTAGCTCCTGTCGGCACTGTATCAACCAATAATGTATTTGTATAAGTATAAGCTAATACACTCCCTACCATCACTAAAAATAAACCTAAAATTGCTAAAGAAATTATTATCTTCCTGTTTTTATCCATTTTTTACCACCAAAATAATTTTAGGAACACACATTTATATAATTTTCTAAAATGATATTTACAACATATATATTAAAAATGACAATCTTTTAGAAGAAAAATATTTAAACTGAAAAATAAGTAGTTTTGTATGACAAAGATTGATGATATGGAATTTCATTTGGATAAAATTGAATCTTTTGTTAATGACATTAAATATAAATTGCAGAGTAAGCAGTCTGAAAGAGTATTATCTAGTCATGTCTGGATGTCTGATAGTATAGAAAAAACAATTAATAATAGTGTAAAACCTTTTATGGATTCTATTAAAGATTTCAAATCAGAATATGAGCAAGCTGTAGGACCTACTGTTCAGTTTGATTTTATTATAAAGCATTCTAATGAATTGAATAAACACTTGAACAATCTTAATTCTTCTTACAAGAATAAACTTCCTTTCTCTCAGATATCACCACAGTTGAATCAGTCAATTCCTGAAATATCATCTAATCTTAATAGTCTTAGAAATAGATTTAATATTCTTAAAGGCAACATGAAAAGGTTCAAGCTTGAAGATGAATCTTTGTTCTAATCTTTTTTCTCATACAATTTTATATTTATCTCTCCAAAAGATTTTTCCTGATGTAATTCTATCTTTTCCTGATTAGCTAGATGCAATAGTGGTGAGAATGCAGCTAATTTCATCCTTCTCTCCTCGCTCCCTACTAATTCTGTAAAAGTTATTATTGGTTTCCCATCTATCTTTAATGATATCTGTTTTAATAAGTCATTTATCAATGATGTGATATCTATTGGTTTTTCAGGTATTATCATCTCTGGTACTCTGTTTCTTTCAGCCAGTCTTAGTAATCTTCTCTCATTTACATTCAATGCTTTCTCTAATGCTTCTATAAGGTCATTTACACTAACTTTTTTCTTTCTTGATTGTGGTGTCTTTATTGTCAGTTTTGGTTCTACATCTAATATTATTCTTCTGCTCTGAAAATCATCTAATTCTTCTATTTCTTCATGCGGGAACATCATATTATCTAGATTAGCAATTCCTTCTGATAATAGTTTTTCAGATTTTATCTTTAATAATATTGCAGATGCCAATAATACTTTTCCTGATAAGAATAAGTTTGATTCCTGTAATTTTTTTATTGTCTCTAGATATTGTTTTGATAATATTGATATATCTACATCCCATGGATCCATCTCTCCTGTTTTTATTAGATCTAATAAGATTGTCTGCCATGTTATCTCATCTTTTTGCATTAACATCTCTAGAATTTTATCTTGCATATACTATTTTATCATTATTATATTTATATAGGTTATTATTTGAATTTTCAAAAATGTTGTAGGATTTTCAATAATTCTTCACAAAGTGTTTTTAACTTCAAGTTTCTTAGTAAATAATATGAAAGAGATTATGATTATATTGATATTATTATGTTCTTGTACAGATATGGATTCAACACCTTTTATAAGAGATTTATCTCCTCAGACTGCTTTTGTTAATGAAATAATTGATGGTGATACCTATGTTGTGGATATTAACGGAAGTGAAAAGCACATCAGGGTTTTAGGTATTGATTATCCTGATGTTTCTGATGACAGGATTGATAATTTTCTTGATTTGGATATCTCTAAAAAGAGAATAATATTCTGTTATGATGATGGTAAAAAGGAGTTGATAAAATTATTAGTTAATAAGAGCGTTACATTAAAAGCTGATATTGCAGCACCAGACAGGGATGTGTATAATAGATTATTAAGATACGTGAGTGTTAATGGTACTGATATTGGATTATTGCTTTTGAATAATGGTTATGCAAGATTTTTAAACGATAATGAGATTCAATGTTCCAGATGTTTAAGATATTCTCAATTCTATAACAAAGCTAAAGATTCAAAGAATGGTTGTTTATGGAATAATTAGTAATTCTAAGAAAGCATTATAAAGCAAAATAGAGTTTTATTATTGTTTTGCCGATGTAGCCTAATCTGGTAAGGCAACGGTCTCGAATAATAATATAGATAACCGTTTCCGAAAGGAATTGTAGGTTCAAATCCTGCCATCGGCGCTTATAACATATCTGCTTTCCTTGATTTAAAAGCAATTATATATTTATATTCAGCCACGCTATATTAATACTAGATAAAACTTTTCTTCATTTATTTATAATTCTTTAAAATGTTCAAGAATAATTTATTGTAATATGTTAACTGAGAATGTTAATATAAAAGTTAACTTTTTAAAGTTATAGACTAAAAGTAATAATATGTTAACTAAAGACCTTGATTCTACTGATTTGAAGATTCTTTATGAGTTAGATAAAAGTTTCAGGCAGCCTTATACTAAGATATCTAAAAATATTGGTATTAGTAAACAAGCTGTTAAGAAAAGGATTGATAAATTAGTTGATAATGGTATTATTAAAAAATTTGTTATAATTATAAATATGGCTAATTTTGGTGTTATTCCTAACCAAGTGTACATTTCTTTGCATTCTACTTCTGAAAAAAGAAAAAAAGAGTTTATTGATTTTTTAATAAATGAAAAAGTCATTGCACAGGTGACATTATGTGAAGGTATTTATGATTTATTTTTTGGTATTACTGGAGATAATATTTATGAGATTGAGGGGTTTTTATCATTAATTTTCACAAAGTTTTCTGATATTATTAAAGAGAAAAAAATAACTATAATAATAGACACAAGATTATTTCCTAGAGATTATTTGATAGATAAGAAAAGAGAGATTATACCATCAAATAAAGGTTTTCATCAAAGGAAATTTATTAAACATGAAATTAAAGATATAGATAATAAGATTCTTAGGATTTTATGTATAAATCCTAGGATTCAGGTTGTTGATATTGCTCTTGAATTAGATTCTAATGTTCAGACTATAATTAACAGGATTAAATTTTTAGAAAAGAATGGTATTATACGTGGATATATGTATCTGACAAATGAAAAGATTATGATACAGCACACTATTCTTATTGAGCTTAGTTCTATGGAAAATAATGTTGAGCAAAGATTATTTCAATATTTATCTTCATGTCCCAATGTTGTTTTTGTTGTTAAATATTTTGGTGAATATAATTTTTCTATTACAACAGAATCTAAGAATTTCGATGAGCATAGGAGATTTTGTGATAATTTCAAGAAAGAGTTTTCAGATTATATAAAAAGTTTTATTCCTTTATTTATTCATGATATCAAGAAGATGAACCTATTGCCTCCGGATCTCAAGTAGCAAAAGCTTTTTATTCTTCTTATCAGAACTTAATATTAATGAAAATTCCAGATCATTTAATTAAAGACTATATTAAGTTAGGCAGGATTAAGATTTCTCCAAAATTTGATGAAAAAGATCTAAGACCTGTTGGTTTAAGGGTTCATTTAGGTGATGAAATTCTTTTTTATGAACCTAATCAAGTTATTGATTTATCATCTAATAAATTTCCAAAATATACTAAAGTAAATATTTCCAAAAAGTCTTTTGAGTTAAAGCCAGGACAGTTTATTCTTGGACATACAAAAGAAAGAATCACAACAGATAAAAACATTTTATGCGAATTAGACGGTAGAAGCAGTATAGCAAGATTAGGTTTAAGTGTTCATGTTTCTGCTAAAATTCTTGATGGAACTTTTGAAGGTAATCATTCAGGAGTTTTAGAAATTTATAACCACTCTAATGTTACTTATTTATTGAAAGCAGGAATCCCTATTGGTTGTGTTACTTTTGAATTATTATTAGACAAAGTTTCAGGTAAAAGTAAAATAAATTATAAGATAATTAATAAATTAGTTTCAGCAGAAGGATATAAATAAACTATTTTAAAATTCTCCTAATGTCAATTGTTTTTTAGATCTTTTTCCACCTGAATATTCTAGATATGAACTCCAGCTTTTTCTAAATATTTCTGGATATTTTTCCCAGTTATTTTTTAAGAATTCTTTAGTTACTGGATCAGCAGGATATCCTGAGCCACACTCGATTCCTAATTTTTTTCTCATTACTTCCATTTCTTCTTCACGTGCACATTTTGCTAGGATTGAGGCTGCGCTTACTTCACAAAATAAAAAGTCTGCCTTGTGTTCACATAATATTTCTGTTTTTACTTTCATTCTTTTATTCAAGAAATCTGTGAATGCTTTTTTATTTGTGCTTGGACAGTCTACTATTACTTTTTCTGGTTTTAAATAATTTATTATCTCAGCCATTTTTTCACCTTCTAGATTATTTAAATTTGAAGTATCAGAAAATAAGGCTTTATCTATCTCATCTGGATATATTTTTATGATTTTATAATCTTTCACTATTTTTATTATTTCTTTAAATAATTCTTCTCTTCTTGTCTGGCTTAATAATTTAGAATCTTTAACTCCTATAGTTTTCAATTTATCTAAATCAATATCTTCTATCAATACTCCAGCCATTATCATTGGACCTATTACAGGACCTCTACCAGCATCATCGATACCACATATTAATACCATTAATAGAATTATTTTCTTCTCATTTAATTAGATTTCTATTCATTTCTTATGCTTGAAATATTCTATCTGTCTTAAACGAGTTTTAGCATCTTTCAATGTCTTATAAAGTCCCATATTTCTTCCCTTTTCAGAAACTACTTTATATCCTTCTTTGGTTCTCTTAATCATTAGTTTATTACACCTATTGCTTTCAAGAAGAGCCAAGCTAAGATTATTAACATTCCAATACAAAATATTATTACCCAAAGTGTTGTTCTATCTTTCATAATAAATTTTTAATTTTAAAGTTTATAAAACTTTAGAAGAATTTATTGAAGGATTTTCAGTTTTTTTGAAACATACATCAGAAACGTTAGGGTTATTTCCAGATAAACGATTTATGATTCTAGATTATTGTATTAATTTTATTATTAGAAAATATTTCTGAAAATCCAAAAAATCTTTCAACAATAATTTCGTATGGAAATGCATTTTATTAGTGTTTGAGCACTGGACACGACAAACTTGCGCGCCAGGTTTATAAGGAAAATTGTTCAAGATTAGATTATGATTAAGAAAATAAAAAATAGTTTTATATGTGAAGAATTACCAAATAATAAACTATCAATAAAATATAATAAACTTTCAAAAGAGATAATAATTAACAAAAAAGACTTATTCAATGAAGATTATGCAAGTTTAGCTGGAATGATACCTGATGGAAGTTTAATTAAAGATTTAATGAGAGTATATTTTCACCAAAAGAAGGATTTAAGAAAGATAGATTTATTTGCAGTCTTAATATCAAAATTATTTTCACCAAAATCTACTATATTATATAAAGCAGATATAAGTGGAATGCAATGTTACATTAATTCACAGACTTTAGCAAGATTTATGTATCATATATTAGAAATTCCAAAATCAGATGAGTCTATGAGAGTTCCTAATGGATATTTGATTCCAATAAAAATGTTAAAATTGCTTATCTAAGAGAAGCTTATGACATGGAAGGAACTATTTTAAAAAGTTTAACAGAAATAAGATTTGGAGTAAAAAGCGAATTATTTGCTAATGATATTCACAGACTATTAAAAACATTAGGAATAATATCAACACTAACTTTTGCACCAAGGATTAAACAAAAATCAGGACAACATAGAGTTCACATTTATAGAAAAGAAAATTTTATTAAATTCAAAGAAATTGGTTTCAGCATTCCATTTTTAGAAGAAAGATTTGAACAATTGATGAAGAAATATAAAATAGCAGAGAATAGCGGGGGATCTCCGAGATAACCATAGTTAATCTCATTGGATTTGAATTCGTCAGACCTCTCAAATTTGAGTTGATCTTCCAACGACCCAACCGTGCTAACTAGCATTTCGGGTATCGCAATGAGTGCTTAACTCCTTATGAGCCTTCCGCAGTAGAACATCATCGAAACTACTTCGACGGACATTTAGTAAAAACCACAATTAAGTAATTTTTCCTCCTAGCTGTCCTACCCTTATAGACTCAAGGTTCGCTATGGTATCAGCTTCCCCTATCCTCTGCTGGTTTTTAGTATCCTCGTTATTTTTATAAACCTTTCCACACAGTATATATTATAGGTTTTGGGCATTAAATATGAAAACATTTGATATGAGAGAATTCATGGATATTGAGAAGAAGGTTATTAAAGCTATTTCTCTTAAAGATTCTATTAATGAAGTTAAAACTGTTGCCTCTTTTGAGATAGCTTCTTTAAACAAAAAATACAAGTGTTGTGCTGTTGTTATTGATTATAATTCTCTTTCTGAGTTAGAAGTTAATTTTACTGAGGGTGATGAATTGATGTCTTATTCTCCTAGGACTATTCCTTTCCGTGAGGGTCCTATTATTATTGAAGCTTATAGAAGTTTGAAGATTAAACCTGATGTTCTTATTATTCGTGGTGATGGTGCTCTTCGTAGATCTAAAGTCGGTCTTGCTTCTTATGTTGGTGTTCTTATTAACAAACCTAGTATTGGTGTTACTAAGGAATTGATTCATGGTGCTCTTAATGAAGATAATATCATTATTGATGATGAGATTAAAGGTAAAGCTTTGAAGATTAAAGAGTTAGCTAATCCTGTTTATATTAGTCCTGGTCATGGTCTTTCTGTTGATAAAGCTTTAGAGATTATTAAGAAAGTTTCAGATCCTGAATACAAATTACCTTTGCCTATGCATCTTGCTCATAAACATATTAATAAATTAAAAAAATAGTTATTTTATAAATTGCCATATTTTAATCTGACGGTCAATAATACCAATTATTTTTTCTTTGGCCTGATTTCCATCAATTATTATGTCCGCTTTTTCTTTTTGTATTTTTTCGTATTTTTTAGATTCAGGTATTACAACATTCATTGTGTAATCGAGTTGTTCTATATCATTGGATCTTTTTAGTCTTCTGTAAATTAAATTTAAATCGGAAATATCTACCCAAATTTTTTTATCAAATAATTTATTTAATTCTTCATTTACAAAAAGAAGGTAGCCTTCAACAATTACAACTTTATGAGGCTGAATTTCCATGTCAAAAACCTCAGTCCATCTATGGCTTGGTATGTGAGTACTCTCTCCATTTTTTAGTTTTTTAAGAGAATAAATTAGTTTATCAGTTCTTAGTGATTCTGGAGCTTCCCAATTATTGGATTTAACTTTAAAGAATTTATCTTGATTTATATGTAAAAATTTTCCTTTATATTTCTCTTCTAATTCATTAACAACTGTTGACTTTCCTGAACAACTTCTACCACAAACACCAATAACTATTGGTTTTTCATTTTTTCTAGAGATTACCATTTTTATCTAAAATAAAATAAGTTGCTAATGATAAAAAAAATAACGCAACAATAACCATCATCCACTTGCCTATATTAGTAGGTTGTTTCCATGCTTGTTGAAACCAGTCATTAGATACAAAGGCTATAAGAAGACTTGTTGCAAGTAACATTGACTTTTCAAGTCTTTTATTCATTGAATAACTCCTTTGGATTATATTCTTCTTGTTGTTCTTGGTTTATTTTGTTTCCCAGTGTTAGGTAATTTGCAGTTTTGAATCCATGAACTTTTGCAACAATATTTCTTGGAAACCTTTCTACTCTCTCATTATAGTCTCTAACTACTTTATTGTAGGTTAATCTAAATTGTTGAAGTTTTCTTTCTATATTAGAGATGTTACCATGACCCATAATTTGTCTATACAACTTGTCTGCTTTTACTTTTGGGTATCTTTCAAATAATGTTTGTATTTTAATAAAATTATTCTCAATTTCATCAACAGCTTCAGTTTTTTCGTTAAGAGATTTATCTTTTGTCCATTTACTTCTTGCTTCTATTGTGTCCTTAATTATCTTATATTCATGTATACTATACTTTTTAGCTACTTGAGCTAATGCTGGCAACATATCTATTCTTCTTTGCATAATAATATCTATACCTGCAAATCTTTCATCTAATTTGTTTTTCCAATATATAAATTTATTATAGATAGTTATCCACTGTTTTGCAAGTAGAAAAGAACCTAATCCAACAATACCAATTCCAATCCATATTATAGTTTCCATTTTTTATACCTCAAAATAATCCTTTTCTTTCAAATTCTTTGGTTTTACTTCAGCTTTAAAATATTTTATCATTTTCTTTATTGCCTCTTGTTTGGTCTTTAAATTATTGACCAATTTATAAATCTCCACAGTCTTATCCTCTTCTATATCCAAGTCTATTTGTATTTTTGTCATTTTCTATTAGCATGTAACATGATGATATATGGTAATATATAAATGTTTCTATACTTTTAATTTAAAGTTGTATTGCCAATAGTTATTTAAATCTTTAAATTAATAGTTAGTTATGAAAGTTTATAGTTTATTTAATAATTTCTCAACTTCTAATAAAGAGTTGTTTGATATTTCTAAGGCTTGGTTTGCTGTTTCTCTAGCTTTTGGTATTGTTCTTGGTGGTATTAATTCATTGTTTTTCAAGGCTTTCTTAATTGCAGCCATTGCTGTTGGTCTTGGTTTTTTATTGCATGAATTATCTCATAAGGTTATTGCTCAGAGATATAAGTTCAAGGCAGAGTTCAGGAGTTTTGATAATATGTTATTTTTGGCTGTTATTATGAGTTTTTTCGGTTTTGTTTTTGCTGCTCCTGGTGCTGTCATGATTTTATCTAGGATTTATGATATTAGGAAGACTGGTATTATTTCAGTAGCTGGTCCTGTTATGAATATTATAATAGCTATTTTGTGTTTGTTTATCATATTTATTCTAGATGGTTTTAGTATGTTATCTCTTGGTATATCTCAAATAATTAATCTTCCTTTATACTTGTCTATTCCTATTATTGGTTTTTTAGTCAATAGTTGGTTAGCTCTGTTTAACATGATTCCTTTCTGGCAGTTTGATGGTGCTAAGATTTTTAAGTGGAATAAACTAATTTATTTTTCTATTGTTATTATCTCTGCTTTTTTGGTTTTTGGTGTTAGCCTTTTAATCCAAAAATTATAAATAGTACTAAATTAAAAGAGTCATATGGTCGTTAATAAGGAACAGAGAGTTGGTGTTTTCGTTGATGTTCAGAACATGTATTATTCTGCTAGAGCTCTTTACAGTGCTAAAGTTAATTTTAAAGAAATTCTTAAAGAAGCTGTTAATGGTCGTAAATTAGTTAGGGCTTTTGCTTATGCTGTTCGTGCAGGTGAGAAGGATGAAGAGAATTTCCATAAAGCATTGGATGGTATTGGTTTCGAAGTTAAGTTAAAGGATTTGCAGGTTTTTTATGGTGGTAATAAGAAGGCTGACTGGGATGTTGGTATTGCTATTGATGCTATTGAATTAGCTCCAAAATTGGATGTTGTTATTCTTATTAGTGGTGATGGTGATTATATCCCTTTGGTTGAACATCTGAAAAGAGCTCTTGGTTGTAAAGTTGAGGTCATGGCTTTTGGTAAGAGCTGTTCTGGTAAGTTAAGGGAAGCTACTGATGAGTTCTTGGATATGGACTTGAATCATAAGAAATTTACTTTTGTTAAAAGATAATCTTATTAATTTAATAATATTTATAGTTTTATGATTGAGGAATTATCTTTTGGTGCTGTTGTTTTCAGGAAAGAGAATAATAAAGTTCTTTTCTTGTTATTATACCGAAAAGCTCATAAGAATTATATTGAATCTTGGGATTTTCCTCGTGGTCTGATTCAAAAGAACGAGACTCCTGAAGAAACTGCTAAGCGTGAGATTGTTGAAGAGACTTCTATTAATGAGCTTAAGTTTGTTAAAGGTTTTAAGGAAATCATTAAATGGTTTTACAAGAAAGACGGCAATTTAGTCAGCAAAAAAGTTACCTATTTTTTAGCAGAGACCTCTCAATTAGATATTAAGATTAGTAATGAACATGATGATTTCAGATGGTGTTATTTTGATGAAGCCTGTAGTTTAATTAAATTAAAGAATACTAAGGAAGTTTTGATTAAAGCTGATGAATATCTGACAGGTAGGCTTAACAAGTATTTTGATTAGTTAATCTTTTAAACATTTGACTTATTTTATTTTAATGGATTACATTCAAAAATTTAAAGATTTTATTAATAATATCAAAGTTTCAGATAATATAGCAATTTTTTATCACTCTATGTGCACTGATGGTTTATGCTCTTGTATTATTACATCTAAAGCTATAACTAAAATTACAAATGTAATTCCAAAGTTGTACATCCAAAATGAGCATGAGATTACTAAAGAGAATATTAAGTTATTAAAAGATAATTATATCAATAAGATTATTTTTGTTGATCTTTGTCCAGATAAAAGTTTTAAAGATTTAAGATTATTAGAAAAAGATCATGATATCTTGATAATTGATCATCATAAATACTTAAATAATTTCAATTCAGATAAAACATTATTCGTTCATTCTGAATTTATAAGGGAAGATCTTGATGGTTCTAAATATCCTGCTTCTAAACTTTGTTATGATTTATTTTCTAAGATGATTAATGTAGTAGAATTCGATTGGCTTGCTGCTGTTGGTCTTGTTTCTGATATGGGCTATAAATCATGGGCCTATTTTGTTATTGATGTCCAGAATAAATATCATTTAAATAAAGATGATGATCCTTACAGGACTGAAATTGGTAATGCTTCATCTGTAATTAAGATAAGTAAGGAAGTTTATGAAGATAGAGATATTGCTTTTGATGTTGTTTTTAACTCTAAAAATATTTTTGATGTTTTAAATAATAAATTATTAATTGAGACAAAAAAGAAAGCAGAAGAGGATATTTCTAAATGGATGAATAATCTTGATAAAATTGAAAAATATGGTGAGTTAATTGTTTATGAAATCAAACCTAAGTATAAGATTCATTCAACTCTTTCTACACAGATTAATCTTAGGTTTTTCCCTAATAATACTGTTATTGTAATATCTGATTATGAAAATAAAGAACTTTTAGAGATTAGTGCTCGTGATCAAAGGTGTATTATAAAATTAAACGAATTCCTTAGGGATTTAGTTAAAGATCTTCCTGATTCTACTGCTGGTGGTCATATTCCTGCTGCTGGTGCTCGTATTAGAAAAGAAGACTTGAATATTTTCAAGAAAAGATTGATAGAAAAATATCCAAATAAGTAAGTTTATAAATATCTATTCTATTATATTATTTATGGCTAATGAAGAAAAGATTGGTTTCCATAAAGGTTGCCTTACAACTTTAAGTAAGGAACGTGAAGAATTGCTGAAATTAGTGAATATTACTGAACAATTGATGGGTATGCACTTGAATGCTCTTAAAGAGTTAGGTATTGATATTGAGAAAGACACTAATAAACATCCTGAGGTTAAAAAATGATTGAATTATTTAATAACAAGATATTATTCATTGCAGGGATTTCATTGCTTAGTATTATAGTCTATAAATACATTACCAGAAGGAGTAAAGAGGATATTGCAATAGAGAATGAATATAATGAAGTCTTGAATTCTGAAAAATATAGGGTTAAGGGTCAATTTTAGTTATTAATGCATTGTAACGTATAATAATTCTATTTTAATTATTATTTCTTTTCTTGATTATTCAGTTATTTTTTTTTGGTTTTCTTGAATAATCTATGAAATTCCATGAATCATCTTTTGAGAAGCGTTTCTACCACATTTCTAGTGTGCGAATATTAACATTAAAATCATACAATTCTTTTAGTTGTGTCTTGCATTTTAAGTAAGAATATTGCCTTATTATTAATTTTAAAAACTCCTTTCTGATTATGTCTTTTTTCATAGGAATTAGATAGAACAAATCCTATTAGACTAGTGACATATGTCACCTTACTACACATATAAATAAATATCCGTTACATTTTTATATCTGGTTTTATTTTAATTATTATGGTTTTGAATATAGCAATTTTAGGGTGCGGAAGATTAGGTTACTCAATATCTCGATGTATATCAAGTAGATATGGTAATAAAACAATTTATCCAACAACAAGAAATAAGAAAATTTTAAAAAAGTTGACTAAAGAATTTCCAAATACAACTAATAATAATATATTCGCTGTTAAAAAATCAGATATAATTTGTATTCTAACTCAACCAGAAGAAGTTTCAAATCTAATAAAAGAGATTAAACCTTATTTAGATGATAGTAAAATATTAATTAATTTCACTCCAAAAAATATAATTATGGAATTCCCAATTATCAGTGTTGCTTGTTCTCCTGTTATAAAAGAGAAAATAAATATTCTCCTATATAATCAAAATAAAAAGGTAAACCTCTATTTATTAAATAAATTTAGAGATTACTTTCTTCCAATTACTAGTTATTTAAATAAATGTGATGATACAATTAAAGAGTTGGGGATTATGTCAAGAGTCTATGCCCATATCTTAAATTATTTCCAATATTTAAGGAAGGAAGGAAGTAGACATGAAAATTTGGAAGCTTATTTTTCTCTAGTATTTAATACATTATCTGATACTCAAAGAATTGAAGATACAATAACGAATGCTCAAACAAAGAGAGGAATAACAGAGGAATTATTTAAAACATATAAAAAAAACAATAGTTTTTCTAAATTTGTTAATAAAGAAAAAATTGTGGTTGATAAAAAAATAAAATCAATTCAAGAGGATTAAGAATCATATCTATTAGCTTTATCATAGCCAATAACTAATATATTTTTTCCTTCAACATTGTCTGCTATTCTCAATGCAACATTAACACCAGCTCTTGTGGTCCTTCCAAATTCTTCATGATTTTCGAATGGAGTATCCCAATGAACCAATCTCTCTGAGTCATTTCTTCCAGTTAATGCGTGATATTCAGCATCCATCCTACCATCACTAACAAGTAGAATATCCTCAATAAGCCCATCTTCTAAAGATCTCCTTATATGTGGGAAATCAATGCCTTGAAAGCTTGTTCCAGGTAATTTATGCCTAGAAAGTGCTCCCGGTTTTATTCCAAATTCTCCTGCGTATTTTCCAGGATATTTCAAATCATATAAAACTGCTGATTGAAATGTTTCGAAAGGCACAATTCTAGTCTTCACACTATCAACATATTCTACTGCTTCTCTTATATGCTCTGTATTAAACATATCAAAACTTGAATGCTCATCAACTGATCCCTCAATTGCACCATAAAGAACTCTACTTAATTCATGAAAGACTCTGCCTGGACCAAGTACACTTGAACCATTTCCTACTGCTGGAATAAAGAAGTGAACCCCATTAATCTCCCCCATAACTTCATTTGCTATTCCTTCTAATGCATTTAGAGTAATTTCATTATTAGTATATTGTCTTGTTTCTTTATCCATCTTACCCATAGAGTGATTAAGGAAAAAATAATCTCTATTTTGAGGGAGGAATCTTTTTAAAAATCTTGGAAATCCATTCACATATTCTTCTGCTGGTGTTAAAATTAAATGACTATCACTAATTAATTGTTCTTTGATTGCTGTTTCTCTTGCCTTTTCTCCGCCTGCTGGCAAGACAACAAAACACTCATATCCTAGTAACTTTCCAATTCCAGCAAAAGACACTCCTGCTGCTCCGGAACTTGTTTCTAAAACTTTATTTCCGGGATTAATATCTCCAGATTCTTCATAGTTTCTAAACAAATCTAGGTAAACCCTATCATAATGGCTACCAAAGGGGTTGTCAAATTCTCTTTTAACCCATATAGTGTTTCCATTTGGCACTTTACCTTTATATTTTAGAAGCAGAGTTCCACCTATCTTAGAAGATAGTTCATCATATGTTTGCTTTCTTTTTTCATCCATTTTCGATATTAAAATCATATTTTAGCAAATTTATAAATGTTTCTATAATGTAACTACTACTAAAAGGTAAATTAAAATAAATGATTGTCAATAACTACCTTTAACGTTACAATTTTAGTCTCTAGAAAGCTTTAAATATTATTCCTAATTTAGATATTTTTATGATAATTCCAATTGTATGCTTCAGTTGCAGTAAACCAGTGGCTCACTTATGGGAAGAGTTCAAAGAGCGTACTACTATTAAGAATGAAGATACTAAGAAAGTTCTTGATGAATTAGGTTTGGAAAGATACTGCTGTAGAGCTTTATTCATGGGTCATGTTGATCTTATTGATACTGTAGCTAGATTCAAGAAAGCTTAATTTTTAATATATTTTTTATAAAATAAACAAATATTTGCTGTAGACTTTTAGTATTATTAATAAAGTAAGTTAACTCTATCTAATTCTATCATTTTGCTTCTTCTATGTATTTATTCAAAATTTTTTCTAAATCTTTATCTTCTACATGAATTTCTATCCTTTGCTGAAACATAAGTCCTGTACCTCTTAAAAAATCACCAATATCATTGCCAGAACTATCACGAATTGTCGCATCCATTCTATCATTATTAGATAAGCTATAACCATTTTTAGTCAGATATTCAACTAATGCTTTTTCTTCTTTATACTCCAAACCGTAAAGTACTACCCTATCCATAAGTAAAGATAAGCAGAAAAGCTTAAAAAATTAACTATCAATTGCGATTGGCTACCACCAGGCATCTCACTGCGGTTCACTTATAGACTTGTAGAATTAACGATTTAAGAGCATACAATTCTATTTTAAGATAATTTTTGTTTGTAATTTTTATTATCTTGTTATTTTATAGCTTTTAACTTTATTGTATAATTCTTTTGCTTTTTTGTTTTTCTCAAAATGTTCTCTTACTGGTTCTAGTAATTCATTGATGTATTTTGCTATTGTGTTTTTTAAGTCCATTGGATGTATTTTCTTTTCTGAGTATAGTTTTACTAATTCTTCATAACTTTTTATCTCTAAATTTCCGCCAAATTTCTCTGGTCTTTCTATCACTATTTTTTTATATCTCTCAAATACTATGTATTTCGCATATTCTAGTACTGGATTATCTTTTTCCTCTCCTTCTGGACAGTATGCTTTCTTGAATTTGCTGAATACTTCATCTTTTGTGTCTGTCATGAATATTGCTGTGTCTGGTTTTGACTTTGACATTTTCATTGCTATTTTCTTGTCTATTCCTTCTAAGTTTGATTCTGTGAATTGTAATCCCATGAGCATATGATGAGAAATAACAATTGGTGCTTTGTATCCTAATTTAGGAAATAATTCTCTTGCCAGCATATTCACCTTACGTTGATCTAATCCTAATTCTGCGATATCAGCTTTCAAATGATGTATATCTGCTGCCTGCATTAATGGATATAATATCTGTGCTGCTGGATTATTTACACTATCCTCTCTTCCCATTATCTGTCCGCATCTTAATACTCTTTGTACTGTTGCATTCATTGATAATCTTAATACTGTCTCCCAATATTCTGGATGTTCTTTTATGAATTCTGATGCCCATATGAATTCCACATTCTTAGTATCTAGTCCTGATGCTTTCCATACTTCTATGAAATACTCTCCTACAACTTTTATTTTTTCTAGATCTCCTTCAAACTTATTATTTAGCATTGCAAACCAGTCTGCTACCCAGAACTTAAATTTTATTCCTGTAGAAGTTAGTTTATTTACTGTTATTACTCTCATCAATCCTTGTGCTATATGTATATTTCCTGAAGGTTCAAATCCGTCATATGCTATTATATCTTTTTTTGTCTTGAATAATTCTACTAATTCCTCTTCTGTTACTATCTCCTCAGCAAATGATTTTATTATCTCTATTTTTTTGGAAACATCCATAGAATTCTAGTTATTATTCAATATTTAAAACTATTTGTGTGTAAACCAAAAATTATATTTTCCTTTAGTTATTGAATCTAGTCTTAAGAATGCGAACCTTTCCGCTTGTATCTTATCATCTACTTTTACATTTTTAGTATCTGGTTCTGCTATTGCTTCAACTACTGTTGCATCATCCATCATGATTGTGCATTTTACTAAGTCTTTGCTTACAGGCAGATAATTTATTATCTTTCCTTTGTTCTTACTATTCTTATAAGTATCATGGTCTTGGCTGTGATATACAAACTTATCATTTTTATACTCTAAATTCATGCAGTCCATTAACCTGTGTAACTTATTCTCTGTTTTTAATTCTTTTAGATCTTCTTTTGTGATATAGAATTCTGATTCTGTATCCATTGTTCTATATCCTCTTTTCTCATCTTCTGGATGTAAAGGTAATTTTACTTTTCTTTTTGGTGCATTATCCACTTTTATTTTTTCAGTATTAACTAATACAAAATATCTGTTTGATTTCTTATCTAGTATTCTTCTGTTTATTGCAGCTACTACTGTAAAATCTAAATTAGTTTGTGTAGGAGTAAGTCCAACCTCTTTTATTAGTTCATAATATACCTCTCTCTCTATTCCTCTTCTCTTCAAGGCTTTTAAAGTGACTAATCTTGGATCATCCCATCCATTTACCTCACCTTTCTCTATTAATTCTCTTACCTCTCTTCCCTGTGTTGTTTTATCATTGATATTGAATCTCCCGTATTGTTTTTCTTTAGGATTTTTCATTCCAAATAATTCTCTTATATGGTTCTGCAATTCTGTTCTCATTGTTCCGAACTCATTGCTTCTTAATACATAATTTACTCCGCATAGATGTTCTTCTATTGCATTGTAAAAATCATATAATGGCCATACATGATATTTATTTCCATATTTGTAATGTTTAGCATAATTTATCCTAAATATTACTGGATCTCTTAATACCTGGTTTGTTGCTTTCATATCTATCTTTAATCTTAAGGTACATTCTCCCTCTTGATACTTTTTTTTCAGCATATTTTCCCATTCTTGTTTATTTATTTTAGGAGTTTTCTTTCTGCAGTCACACTCTTTCCCTTTATGCCTTAGATCCTGCATTTTTTCTCTATCACAAAAACACATGTATGCTTTCCCCTCTGTTATTAGTTGTTCTGCATATTCATAGAATTTATCCATATGATCAGAAACATAGACTATTGATGAGGGTTTTATTCCTAGATAATTTTGTATATCATCTAGATCAGCATCTATGAATTCTTGTGTTACTTTTTCTGGATTGCAGTCCTCAAATCTTAACACACATTTTCCTTGATATTTTTCTGCGTACATATAATTTATTAAGAATGTTAATGCATGTCCTAGATGTAGATATTTTGATGGTTCTGGTGGCATTCTTGTCACTATTTTTCCAATCTCAGCTCCAGGTAATTCTTTTAGTTCTTTCTTCTCAACTTTTTTCTCTTCTAATAATTCAGGAGCAAGTTTCTGTAATTTTTTTAATTGCTCTTCAGGTTTCATAGAATTGACTTCTTCTACAATACTCATTATCTCTTTTTTTATCTCATTTAATTTATTTTTTAATTCAGGATTCTCTCCTAATACCTTTCCTATTAATGCTCCTGGATCTGCTTTTCCATTGAACTTAACAGCATTCTGTAATGCATACTTTAATACTAGTTCTTTCATGGTTTTAAGGTATCAGTTTTATTTTTAAATGTTTGTCCTATAATATCTAGCATAAGTTTTATATATCTTGAACTCTAAAATAAGAGTATGCATAAAGTAGGTGATAATAAAAATATAATAATTATAGTATTGATAGCAATATTTGGTCTTGCAGTTTTTTCTTTTAATGATGATATTACAGGTAAATTTTCATTTAGCACTAAAGACTTGTATATTTCTGATTTTTATATCATAAAAAGTTCAAATAATTTCTTGAGTAATAGGTTAGTTGTTAATGTATGTAATGGAGGAAGTTCCTCAGTTGATGACTATGATATCAGATTTATATTAAACGCCCATGAATATAATGAATTTAAAAATAATGTTATAGAACCTAATGAGTGCTCGCAGGTATCGACTTCTTTTAAGCCATTCATGGAAAATGTAAGGATTGTTGAATCTTTAGTAATAGCAGATTCTACCAATAAGGTTATTGAAAAGAATGAGAATAATAACAGGGTTTTCAAAAAATTAAATCTAACTTCATACTCTCCTAATCTTGTTGTTTCAGGTATTGATATAGTAAAATCAGGCAATGATAATAAGATTAAAGTTAGATTCTGCAACAAATCTCCTACTGCACCTATTAGCAGACAATCAGGTATTAATATTGTTGTAGATACTATATCAAGGTATGTTCCTTATTACTCTAATATAAAGTCAGATTCTTGTGTTGAGGTCTATAGTCCTTCATTGAGTGAATATAATATTGGTTCTAAGAGAGAATTCTTGGTTGAAGCTTATGTTGATAAAGATGATGTTATTGTTGAATCTGATGAAAACGATAATTATTTATCTAAAAGGATTAGTATCTGATTTATGGGAATATTTAAGATATTAGGAATTTTTGCTTTAGTGATTAGTTTGTTATTAGGGATTATTATTTATGATGCTAATAGCTTTCGTGATGAGTTAGAGAATAATAATCAAATTATTGCTTTTTATGATAATGATAATATTTATTTTGCTGTTGAGATGGAAGAGTTTAGTAACATTGAAGATGCAATTGTCTATGATAAGGAAAAAATTGATGGAATTAAGGATAGTAAAGATAAAGTTATTTTCTTGATAGATGATAAGATTATTGATGATTCCAAAGTTAATGCAGGTATTGTTAAATTTGAAAAAGATTCTTTGATTAGATATTTGAAGACTTCAGAGATAGATACTCCTTTGAGAGATTATATTACTCTTTATTCTGGAGATTTTAAGGTTTTAGCCTTTGGTTTGTTGATACAGGATATTTCAAGTAAAGAGACGCCAGTATTGCTTGATTATTATAATAAGGATTTAATAAAGATCAGTCCTGATCATTTTTCTCTTAAAGTTTTCAGGATTCTTCCTGAGAATTTGCAATTGAAGATTATAGAAATGATTTTTAAATAACAGCTTTCAGTGCTTTTATTGCTACTTCTACTTGTTTGTCATCTGGTTGTTTTGTTGTTAACTTCTGTATCAATAATCCTGGTAATATTATTATGTTCATAAAAGAATACTTCGCTCCTAGTCTTAATAGTTCATAGCTTATGCTGGCGATTACTGGCAATAATATTAACCTTAGTCCTAGTTTTGTTGTTATATCATAGCTTTTTGGTATGAACATATACACAAGTATGCTTATGAATAATACTAGGAATACGAATGTTGTTCCGCATCTTTTATGTTCTGTTCTGAACTTTTGTGTATTTTTTATTGTTAGTTTTTTCTTGTTCTCATAGCATGCTACTGCTTTATGTTCTGCTCCATGATATTGGAATACTCTGTATACATCTTTATTTAATGAGATTATATAGATATACAACACAAATAATCCGATTTTTATTACTCCATCTAATAGATTAAAAAGAAAATTATTCACATGATATGTTTTATCTATGAATGTGCTTGCTAATAATGGCAGGAATTTGAATAATAATATTGCGAATACAACTGCAAATAATAAACTGAACACTATTTCTTTTGTGCCCATTTTTTCCTCTTTTCCTAGTTGTGCATTGCTTGAATAATTTAATGTCTTTATTCCTATATACATTATTATGATCAGATTTACAACTCCTCTGACAAATGGTATTTTAGATTCTTTGATTTTCAGTTTCTCTTTTTTTACTGTTATTTTTCCATTAGGGTTTCTTATAGCTACAGCTATCCTGTCTCCATTCTTCATCATTACCCCTTCGACTACTGCCTGTCCACCTACATAATTTGTTTGTTTCATTTTACCACGCTAAGTTTTTTGTGAATACTACTAAGTTTGAATGCCATTTATGTAATCTGCTTATGCTTTTTCCTATCACATAATTTCTTTTCTTTTTTATATTGTTTAAAAACTCTTCTATATTATCTGCTTCAGAGCATGTTATTGTATTGCCTAAGAATTTTACCATATGTGCATCACTTCCCCCTGTTGCAGCTTTATTTAATTCTTTTGCCCATTCTACTGCTCTTGAATTCATGAATGATGGCATTATAGAGTTTATTACTTCTATTCCATCTATTTTTTTTACTAGCCACGGATGTTTTACTGCATATCTATGGCTGTTTTTTGGCCTCATTGTGAATGGGTGTGCTAATATTATCAATGATTCATACTCTCTTGTTTTTTCTATTAATTCCTCTGTGCTCCATTTTAGTTTTCTTAAATTAAATCCTCTATTCTTCAAGTGATGTCCTGCTATATATTTTTTATAATAATCTTCCATATCTTTGTGATTGTAAAAATATGCTAATAAGTCTAGTGCATTGTTTGATGTTACCTCTATTCCAGGTATTCCTACTCCTACCTTGCATGCTTTCAAACTTGATATTACCTCATTATGGTCTGTTATGCTTATCTTTATATTTAATTTTTTTGCTCTCTGTATTAATTCTTCTGCTGTATTTCTTCCATCAGATGCTGTTGAATGCGAATGCATATCTACTCTCATCATATGTTTTATATTTTCAACATTTGCTGGATTGTCTATTATTATCTTCACCATCAGTTCTTTAAAAACTAACTTTCTTGGTTATAAAAGTTTTTATTTATTGTATTGTTAACTTAGAGAGAGTTTTAAACTCTAAAAGATAGTTATCAATTATCTTCTCTATAAAATATATTTATTAGTTGAACTATGATTTCTGTTATGAAGTAAAGATTGTAAATTCCTAACTCTACGAGGTCATAACCTTTAGCAAAACCATAAACTATCAAGAATAATGTGAATATGAAACTCACAATATTTAGTATGTCTTTAATTTTTACCATAATAAAACCTTACATTCCAGAGATTACTTTATACAATAATAAGATTATACCTATTAATCCAAGTAACACTCCTAAAACTGCTAAAACATTTAGTATAGTATTTTTTGTTCTTTTATTAAATAATGCCATTATATTATTTTATATATCCTCCTTTTTATTTCTTTCTCTCCTTATTCCAGTAAGGGCTTTTACATGATGGGCATACAGTAGGCTCGTTCTTTATATTATGAGGTATCCATTCATGGTTGCATCTTTCACACTTGAAACCTTTAATTTTTAGTTCTACAATTCCCATAAACAAACTATATACTTATGTAATATATAAGTCTTTTAATAAACATAATTTTACCTCCCTCTAAGTTACCAACGCATTGTTTTAGAAACTTATTTAAAGAATTTAGTAGTAACAGTTTCATGATTGAAAATGAGACTTTTCAGCTTGATTATGAGCGTTATTCTATATCTAATAATCTGAAGGAGTTAGTTAAGGAATTTAATATAAAGTCAGTTTTAGAAGCTCCTGCTCCAGGTCTTAAGGCTATGCCTTCAATTTATTCTTTAGGTTTTGGTGAAGTTGGTTGTGATGTGACATTATTGAATTCGCATCTTGATGGTATTAAGGCTTGGAAAGAATTAAAGTTCAAAGTTCATACCTCTAAATCTAAATCACTAACTAAAATGCCTTTCAATGATAATTCTTTTGATTTTGTCTGGAACTTTAACACTCTATCACAATATGAAAATTATGATGAGATTTTAGATGAATTTATTCGTGTCTCTAAAAAATATGTCTGTCTTTTAGCAGTTAATGGTTTCAATGTTGGTTCTCCTCTGCACAGGATTCTTCATGTGATTAATGATGTTCATTGGACTCATGGTGATAGATTATTCTTATATCCTTTTGCTGTTAAGAATTTGTTGAAAAAACATAATTTGAAGATTGTCAAAGTTGGTGTTATGAACTGTCCTATATGGCCTGATAGTGTTGGTTTTCGTGACATGAAATTCCATAAGATGGAAGATAAATTAAAGAATCTTAAGTGGCATTCTAATACTATTGATTATGTTAAAAACAATTCCTATCCTTGGTGGTTTAAGCATATGTACTATTTTGAGAAGATGCCTATGATATGGCCTGTTAAATTATTGTATGCACATCTTTTTTATGTGATTGGTGAAAAACAATAATGAAATCTGTATCTATTGTTGTTATTACATATAATGAAGAAAAGAATATTTCAGGATGTTTAAGTTCATTGTTAAAGGTTGATTATCCTAAGAATAAATATGAGATTTTAGTTATTGATGCATCTACAGATAAGACTTTTGATATAGCATCCAAGTTTAAAAATGTTAAAGTTATTAAATCAAAAGAAAAAGGTTTTGCTGTTCAGAGAAATCTTGGTATTAAATTATCAAAAAATGAGTTAGTAGCTTTTACTGATGCTGATTGTATTGTTCCTAAGGATTGGCTTAAGGTTTTAGTTTCTAGTATTGAATCAAATAAAGTTTCTGGTGTTGGTGGTAATGCTTATCCTCCTAAAGATTCCAGTCATATTGGTTTATGTATTGCTTGTCTTGGTTTTCCTGCTGGTGGTGCTCTTGGTCTATCTGATAATGATCCTATATCTACTTGCAATGCAATATTCTCTAAAAAAGTTATTGATAGTATAGGTGGTTTCGATGCATCATTAAGATATGGTGGAGAAGATACTGATATTACAAGAAGATTAAGAGCTAATGGTCATAAAGTTATTATTGAAAAAGATTCTTTTGTTTATCATAAGACTCGTGATTTTCATGAATTTTTATCTTGGTGTTTCAGGAGAGGTAAAGCAAAATTTAATATCTCTAAAAGTCCTTTGCAGCTTTTAATGCCTTTAGCAATTTTTGCTTATCCATTTTCGAGTAAGTTTCGTAAATTATTATCTAAAAGGAAAGTTATAAATATAGACCTGTTTTCTATTTTCTTTGTTGTTCCTGTCCTTTTTTTCTTGAGGCAGTTGTATATGACAGCAGGTTGGATTTATGAATTTATCAGAAGCTTTGGCTGGAAGGAGAAGCATTCGTAGTTTTAAATTAGAGCCAGTTCCAGAGAATATTATCAAAGAAGTTCTTCATGCAGGGATTTTAGCTCCAGCACCTTCTAATAGGCAGCAATGGGAAGCTGTTGTTATTCAGGATAGAAAAATTATTGAAAGATTATACAAAGATGCTGGTTCTCAGGAGCAGATCCTTCACTGTCAATGTTTGTTTGTCATGATTGTTGATATGGAATTCAATAAGGAAAATTTTTCTAATGTTCAGGCTACTGCTGCTGCTGTTCAGAATATGCAATTGAAAGCTGTAGATATTGGTTATGGTAGTTGTTGTATGGCTGGTATTGGTGATGTTCAGAAGATTAAGAATATTCTTGAGATTCCTGATCCTTGGCTTCCTGTTTGTTTCATGATGCTTGGTAAGCCTACTGAAGCTCCTTCTGCTCCTGCTAGAAAAGAGTTGGGAGAGATTTATCATTTTAATAAATATTCATCTAAATCAGAAAGGATGCAGTCTAGCGTATTCCCAAAAGATTGGACTCTTAATCAGTTAAGGCTTCATCAGAAGTTTGTCTCTCGTGCTTACAAGATGGGTGTTGATTACGAATTTTATGATCAGGAAGAGATTGAAAACATTAAAGATATTGTTAAGGAAAATTTAGTTGGTAAAAAGAAAGTTCTTACGCTCTTAGGTTATGATGGTACTATTATTAAAAATTTGGATCCTATGTTTAAGGATTATGATGTTATTGATTGTGAACTTAGTCAGGAAGCTGTTGATTTTGTTAAATCTAAAACTAAGAATTTAAAATTTACTTTATTCTCTGACAAGATTGAGAATGTAAAAGATAATTCTATGGATCTTATCATTATCGCTTTTGCTTTAGAAAAAATTCCAACTATTGATTTTATGCTTAAGGAAGCTAAGAGGGTTTTATCAAAGAATGGAAAGATTTTAGTTTTCTTCAAGAATAAGAATTCTTTTTATGGAGCTATGTACAAGGGCATTACTGGTCCTTTAGGTGTTAAACATTTAGAAGGTTTCTATATTCGTTCAGGTCCTTTCTCTCCTATTAGTGCATCTATGTTAAAAAAAGATATTGAAAAACTTAATCTTAAGATATTATCTCAGGGCGGCTTCTTTCTTGTTCCTGCTGAAGTAAAGATTTATAATGAAAAATTTGCTGGTTACTCAAAGAGACATGGCAAAAAGTTAAGTGTTCTTAAATATGGTATGAAACCTGTTTTAGGTTTTAGTAATATGTTATTTAATATTACAAAATCATATAATAAACCTTTTATGGCAGTTACTAAATATTTTATTCTTGAAAAATAATTTTAAATAGAATGTTTTAAATATACAAAATATTGCCTAAGATTATGAAAGAAGATGGTATAATTGAACAATCTAAAGTAGAATCAGAAATACTTTTAATAGTCCCGCCTGATAGGAGTTATGATAGAAGACTTCCTTTAGGAATAATGCAGATCTCTTCTTATTTGACAAGTAAAGGATTTAATAATCATATTTGCGATTATAAAGGTATAACTCAAGATGAAGGGATGAATAAGATAAAAAAATTTATTCTTGATAATAAACCTAAATTTGTTGGGATGTCTTGTTTTATAACTGAATTGCCTATTATGAAAGAGTTATGTGAATTCATAAAGAAACATAATAAAGATGCAGTTGTGATTATTGGTGGTCCTTATCCAACTGAAAGACCTGATCATTTTATAGAAAAGAAAGTAATGTTTGATTATTTGGTTCTTGGTGAAGCAGAAGAGAGTTTTTATGAATTGATTAAAGAGATTAAGGAAGGAAGAGATGGTAAAAATCTTAATGGGATTAGTTATATTAAGGGTGGAAAACTTATAAAGAATCCTGAAAGAAAAGAGATCCAGAATCTAGATGATATCCCTTTACCTGCTTATGAAAAAGTAGACATGAAATATTATACTGAACCAAATTCATGGACTATTAGAGGTGTCTATTTATCTTCTTTATTAGTATTTACAGCTAGAGGTTGTCCTTATGTTTGTAAATTTTGTACTGTTAGGGATCGTAGACCTAGAATGATGAGTCCTGCTAAGATCGTGGATCACTTAGAGATTTTATCAAAGCAATATAAGATTGATGCTATTCAGTTTGGTGATGATACTTTCACATTATATAAGTGGAGAGTTTATGAGATATTTAAATTATTGAAAGAGAGGAATATAAAATTGATTTTTGGTATCCAGACAAGAGCTGATTTGTTGGATGAAGAGTTAGTGAAATTCTTAAAGGAAAATGGGGTTATCCAGGTGAATATGGGTATTGAATCTGGTTCTGACAAGATGTTGAAAGTTGTTGACAAACGTGTGACTGTTGAAAGGATCCGTCAGACAGCAGAGATATGCAGAAGATTAGGTATGAGAATGTCAGCTTTTATGATGATTAATATTCCTGGAGAGACAAAAGAGGATATTGAAGCATCTATGAAATTAGTTAAGGAAGCTAAGTTTAATGTGACACAATGGAGCATATATAATCCTTATCCTGGAACTGATCTAGGTGGCGAATTAGATTTAGAGGATCTTAATGTAATTTCAAAATATCCATCAAAAGAATCTATGGAACTTATTGAAAAAAAATATAAGTACGCAGCTTATCCTGAAAGTTTAGAAAATATGTTGGCTTATATTCATTCACAGACTTTTAATGTTAGGAATGTAAAAATGATTATGGGTGGAGATTATATTCCTTCATTCTTTAGGTTTATCTCATTCATGTTTGATTCTAATTATTATAAACAATTAGGGAGTAGTAAAAGGAAACTTGATTATATTACTAGCATGAAAAGTCAGTTTTTGGGATTATGATTTTTTTCTGAAGAAGCTAATAGTTTTATTGAATATTTTGTTGATAGATAGAATGTAAGATATCCTCCTATTATTATAGCAGGTGATAGTGAGATTATACGGAATAGTAGTATTACAAAAGTAGCATTTATAGGTGTCATTCCTAAGAATAATAGTAGGCTCCCAAGTGTGATATCTGTTGTACCGAATCCTCCTGGAACTCCTGATAACCTCCCTATTATTGTTGGTATAAAATAGAGTAAGAAAGCTGTAGGATAATTTATCTTGAAGTGTATTGTTGCAATTGTAAAATATAATACTAAAGGTATAAGTAATGCCTGGAGTATAGTGTATGGTAATATCCTTAGGATTGTTTTTCTGTTAAGGAACTGTTCTTTTATCTGGGAAAATTTCATTATAGTATCTTTCTTTGTTATTTTATGTTTTCTTCCGAAATTTAATAAGAATTTTGGGAAAAAGTTTTTTATGTTCCAGCATAGTTTTATAAAATATTCATATTTAAAGATGAAGATTATTAAGCATGTAAGGGCAAGTATTGAAGTGATGAAAGTTATTATTATATAGATATCTGTTGTAAAACTGAGGAAATAACTTCCAGCAAAGATAATTGTTATTGGAAATAAGAATATTAGAAGGACAAGATCAATAAGTTGTTCAAATACTGTGACTAGCAATCCTTTGCTTATTGGAAGCCCTGTATAATGTCTTGTAGCTAATGGTTTGCTGATAAGTGATCCTGTGATGAATGGTGTTATTATAGAAGAAAATTTTGTGATGCAGAAAACATAGAATGAATGCATTATAGAAATTTTTCCTCCTATTGTTCTGATAAGAAAAGCAAGTCTTGCTCCCAATATGAAGTGGTATAATAAGTTGAATGCTATTGCTAAAAAAAGGTAAAGGATGCTTGAATAAGTAAAATTAAATGGGAGGTTCATGATATATCAGTATATTAGTAAAGAATTGTTCAATTTTTATAGTTTTCCATAAAATATTTTACATTATGATAATTATATTATAATAAGTTATTCAAAATAGAAGAAAAGGTTTAATAATACTGTAAAATCATGATTTTTATGCTTTCAGATAAGGAACAGAAAAAGGAATTCAAGAAAATAGCTTCTAAGAATCCTGAAAAATATTATGCTGTTGGTTATTTAAAAAAAGAGGGTTTTTCAAGGAAACAATGTTCTAAATGTGAGAAATATTTCTGGTCTGTAAATAATAATCAGAAAGTTTGCGGTGATTCTGTTTGTTCTGGTGGTTTTAGATTTATTGGGAATACTCCTGCTAAAAATAAATTATCTTATCTTGATGTTTGGAAAGAATTTTCTTCTATGTTTAAAAAATTTGGTTATACTCCTATTAAGAGATATCCTGTTGTTGCTAGATGGAATCCTACAATGGAATATACTATTGCAAGTATTGCAGCTTTCCAGCCTTTTGTTGTTTCTGGTGAAGTTAAACCTCCTGCAAAGAAATTAGTAATACCCCAATTTTGTTTAAGATTTATAGATATAGACAATGTAGGCATAACTGGAGCACACAATACAGGATTTGTAATGATTGGGCAACATCAATTTGTTGAAAGAAAAGAATGGGATCAGAATAAAGTTTTTGGGGAAATTCACCAATGGTTAAGAAAAGGCTTAGGTTTGCCTAATGAAGAGATTATTTTCCATGAAGATGCCTGGGCTGGTGGTGGAAATTTTGGACCATGTATGGAATTTTTCTCAAGAGGTGTAGAAATTGGTAACCAGGTTTATATGATGTACGAACAAACACCTGATGGAAATAAAGAATTGAATATTAAAGTTTTAGATATGGGCATGGGACAGGAAAGATGTGCTTGGTTTTCACAAGGATGCGCTACAATTTATGACGCTGCATTTCCTAAAGTTATGGAATCTTTATATAAAAAAACAGGATTAAAAACTGATGAAAAATTAATGGCTAAATATATTCCTTATGCAGGTTATTTGAATGTTGATGAAGTTGAAGATTTAGAGAAAGCATGGAAATTTGTTGCCTCTAAAGTTGGAATGGACGTTAGTGAATTAAAAAATAGAATTTTACCTCTAAGTCAGCTTTATAGTATTGGTGAGCATTCAAGGGCTTTATTATTTTTTTTAAATGATGGTGGTCTTCCCTCTAATGTTGGTGGGGGTTATAATCTTAGGATTTTAGCTAGAAGATGTTTTGAATTCATAGAAAAAAATAATTGGGATATTGATTTATTTGAAATCTGTAAAGAACATGCTAAGGAATTGAAAGAACAGTTTCCTGAACTATCTGATAATTTAAATGAAGTTAAAAAAATTTTGGATGTTGAAAAAAATAAATATAATGTTAACAAACAGAAAGCTAGATTAATTGTTGAAAAAATAGTGAAAGATAAACAAAAGATTGATACTGATAAGTTAATTGAATTATATGATAATAATGGTATTGCTCCTGAACTAATTGCAAAGGAATTAAAAATAAAGATTCCTGATAACTTTTATTCTTTGGTTGCCTCAAAACATGAGCAGAAAGTACAGGAACATCAGACTAAGAAAGAAGAAGTTTTAGTTTTAGATGGATTGCCTGAGACTAAAGCTCTATATTTTGATGATTATAAATTAGCTGAATGTAATGCTAAAATTTTAAGGATTATTCATGATAATGTTATTTTAGATAAGACAGTTTTCTATCCTACATCTGGTGGACAGCTACATGATATTGGTAAAATAAATGATGTTGATGTTATTGATGTTTTCAAACAGGGAAAGATTATTGTTCATAAAGTTAAAGATGTGTCAAAATTAAAAGAAGGCATGAATATTACATGTAAGATTGATTTAGATCGTCGTATTCAATTAGCTCAGCATCATACTTCTACTCATATTGTTAACGCTGCTGCTCGTATTGTTCTTGGTAAGCATATTAATCAGGCTGGCGCTAAAAAAACTTTGGAAAAAGCTCATATTGATATTACTCATTACCAGAGTTTGTCTGAGTCTGAACTTAAAAAAATTGAGGATGAATCTAATAAGATTATTAAACAATCTATTCCTATTAAGAAATCTTTCTTATCTCGTGAAGCTGCTGAAAAGAAATATGGATTTGCAATATATCAGGGTGGTGTTCCTATTGGTCAAGAATTAAGGATAGTTGATATTGTTGGTATTGATGTTGAAGCCTGTGGTGGTACTCATCTTGATAATACTAAGGAAGCTCAAAAAATTAAGATTCTTAAATCTGCTAAGATTTCTGATTCTGTTGTCAGGATTGAGTTTGTTGCTGGTAAGAAAGCTTTTGATGAAGAAAACAAAGATGTTACTATTACTAATGAATTAGCTTCTTTACTAGATTGTAAAAATAATCAGGTTCCTTCTAGAGTTCAGGAATTATTCAATTTGTGGAAGGATGTTGTTAAGAAAAATAAAAAGATTAGTTCTTTTAAATTAAGTTCTCTTGATATTTATTCTGGTTCTGATATTATTGAGAAATCTTCTGAAATATTAAAGACTCAGCCTGAACATCTTGTTAATACTGTTAAAAGATTTATTAAAGAGATTAATGATAATATCTGATTATTTTACAGCATCTATTGCCTTTTTTGCTTTTTTCTTATCACCAACATAATCTGTTAATGCTCTTGCTATTCCTTGTTCATATTGCATAAATGTTATTGTATCTTTAGCCTTTATTTTTCTTACTCTGAAATTTGCTGTATCTCCTATTCTGGATAATTCTCTGATGCTTCCATCTTCAGCTTTTAAATAGGCATTTTGATATGGATCTTTAGGATTAGTTGAAAAGAATACTGTTTGACTATAGCTTTCACAATCTATAATATTAATAGCACCTATAGGATAGGTTACAGCTTTTCCATTTAAGTTTTTTATTGTATCTCCTGAGAATTGTATAGCAGTATAAGGTCTTGAACATCTATCAGTGTTATATAAATCTTTGACTTCTACCTCTCTGTCAACATTATCTCCTGCATTTGTTGTGATTCTTGTCTCAATATTTAATGTTGGAGGTTCAAAAATCCCGTTTTTTGGTGTTGTTGCACATGCTATAGCTAATGATGCTATCCCGGAAAATGTTAATGATCTTAATCCTGAAAATGTCATTGTAATCACTATATAATAGAGACTATAAGATTATAAAGATTTCGATAATACCACATATAGAAATTTTTATAAATTTTATTTAAATTCAAGAATGATATTCGGAGGAAAAATGACACAAAACCAACAACCTATTTATATTTTAGCAGAAGGATCTCAAAGGACTACAGGTAGAGACGCTCAAAGAAACAATATCATGGCAGCTAAATTAGTTGCTGAGACAGTACGTACAACTCTTGGACCTAAAGGTATGGATAAGATGTTAGTAGATTCTTTAGGTGATATCATAGTTACTAATGATGGTGTTACAATATTACAAGAGATGAAGATAGAGCATCCCGCAGCTAAGATGTTAGTTGAAGTTGCTAAAACTCAAGAAAATGAAGTTGGTGATGGTACAACTACAGCTGTTATTATCGCAGGAGAATTATTAAAAAATGCAGAATATTTGTTAGATAAGAATATTCATCCTACTGTTATTACTAAAGGTTATAGATTAGCTGCTGAGAAATCTCAGGAATTATTGAATGCTATGGCTGAGAATATTACTCATAATGATATTCAGACTTTAAAGAATATTGCCATGACTGCTATGACAGGTAAAGGTGCAGAAGTTGCTAAGGAAAGCTTGTCTGAAATTATTATTAAAGCAGTTCAGAGTGTTATGGAAATTAATGATAATGAAGTAATAATTGATGCTGATAATATTAAGATTGAAAAGAAAGTTGGTGGTGGTATTGAAGATTCTGAATTGATTGATGGTATTGTTTTAGATAAGGAAAAAGTTTATTCATCTATGCCTTCAGAGATTAAAGAAGCTAAGATAGCTTTATTGGATGTTGCATTAGAAGTAAAAAATACAGAGATAGATGCTAAGATTCAGATAACAGATCCTGCTCAGATGCAGGCTTTTATTGATATGGAAGATAAGATGCTGAGGGATATGGTTGAAAAAGTCTTTAAGTCAGGTGCTAATGTTGTTTTCTGCCAGAAAGGTATTGATGATTTAGCTCAGCATTATTTAGCTAAGAAAGGAATTTACGCAGCTAGACGTGTTAAAAAATCTGATATGGAAAAATTAGTTCGTGCAACTGGTGCTAGTATGGTATCTAAGTTAGATGATCTATCTTCTAAAGATTTAGGTTTCGCTGGCTTAGTTAATGAAAGAAAGATTGGTAATGAGGACATGACTTACGTTACTGGTTGTAAGAAAGCTAAAGCTGTTACTTTGATATTGAAAGGTGGTACTCAGCATGTTGTTGATGAAGTTGAGAGAGCTGTTAAGGATACTATTGGTGATATTACTGCAGCTTTGAAGACAGGTAAAGTTGTTGCTGGTGCTGGTGCTTGTGAAATAGAATTAGGTAAGGGTTTGAGGAAATTCGCAACTACATTAAGTGGAAGAGAACAATTAGCTGTTTTATCTTTTGCTGATTCTCTAGAAGCAATTCCTATTACATTAGCTGAAAACGCAGGTCTTGATCCTATTGATTCTTTGACAGAACTGAAAGCCGCTCATGATAATGGTGGTAAATGGATGGGTCTTGATGTCTTTTCAGGTAAAGTTGTTGATGCTTGGAAAGCTGGAATTATTGAACCTTTGAAGATTAAGACTCAGGCTATTAAATCAGCTTCTGAAGTTGCAGAATTAATACTAAGAATTGATGATGTATTAGCTTCAGGTTCTAGACCTTCTGGTGGTGGACATATGCCTCATGGTGGAATGCCTCCTGGAATGGGAATGGAATAAATTTTTATTTTTTTCGAAACATTTATAATATTTTTAAGACCTCAAGACTAATATGGGTAGATATAATGATACTTCAATAAAAAAATTAGTAAATGGGATTAATCAAGAATATTTCCTTCCAGACATTCAAAGACCATTTGTATGGAAAAATGATAAAAACGAATTTGAAGGCAAAGTATGTAGTTTATTTGACTCAATATTAAGAAATTATCCAATAGGAACATTATTATTTTGGAAAATTGATAAAAAAAGAGCAGATGAAGATAATTTAACTTTGCTAAAATTTCTTGAAAACTCAAACACATATAGGAACGACAAATTTTTATCAATTTCATCAGAAAAAGATTATATCCTAGTTTTGGATGGACAACAAAGAATGACAATTTTTAATTTAGTTTTTAAAGGGATATTTGAAGATACTTTTAGAAATAAAATAAGAAGAAGAAATCTCTATTTTAATTTACTTACAGATTTAGATAAAAATGAATTAATTGAAGAAAACTTTTATGAATTTAAATTTTTTGAAGAAGAAAAGAAGAGTTTTTTTAAGGATGGAAAAAATAAGATTTGGTATAAAATTAAGGATATTCTAAGTTTAAAAATTGAAGATTTAGAAGATGAATTTGAAAAGATTTATAATTATGAAAATGATATGACTACAGAAAATAAAAAAATAATTAGAAAAAATTTAACTAAATTGCTATCATCAATTAATGAAGATAATGTTTCTTATTATGAAATAGAAAAATCAAAGAAGGATGATGAAGCATTAGAGATATTTGTAAGAGTAAATTCAAAAGGAGTTGTTTTAAGCTATTCAGATTTATTATTCTCAAAAATAATTCAATATTGGAAAAATAATGAAGAAACAGAAAGTGCGAGAGACATATTTTATCAATTTCTAAATGGAGATGACAAAAAAGGAGAAATAAAAGGGATTAATAGATATGGTGACGGATTTAATTTTGATAATGATTTTATTTTAAAGACATCACTAGTTTTAATTCATAAAGAGATCAGATATAAAATAAAAAATTTTAATGAAGAAAATATTTCTTTAATAAAAAATAATTGGAGTAAAATAACTGATTCAGTAAGAAAAGTTATAAAATTTTTACCTAAAATAGGCATAACTTCTAATAAATATTTAAGAAGTAATCTGTCTATAATACCCATAATTTATTTTATTTATAAAAAAGAATTATATAATAAGGACATTGAAGACAATGCTAATGAAAATCAAGAACTATATAAAAAGTTTATTTATATTATACTATTAAATGGAGTTTTTGGCGGTCAATCAGATCAATTATTAAAATCTTCAAGAGACGAAATAAATAAAACTGAAAGCATATTATTTCCTGCAAACAACCTATTAAAAGTTTTAGGAAGCAGTAAAACTATAAAAAAAGAAGATGAGTTAAAAGAATTTTTAGATGAAATATCTTATAATACAGATAAAAGTAAAATAATATTAAAAATATTATATGGGAATTTAATGGATGATGAGACACAAGAAGATCATTTATTCCCACAAAAGAAAACAAAAAAGAAATATGATATAAAACTAGTTGATAATATTGCTAATTTGCAAGCATTAAAATCAGAAAACCAAAATAAGGGTGGAAAAGATTTTGAAGAGTGGATAAATTTAATTTTAACAAAAATACCAGATTTTAAGACAAAAAGTTTTATTCCAGAATTAGATATAATACAAAAACCTGATGAAGAATTAAGATCATGTGGAATTTTAAATTCATATTCAGAAGAAAATTTTGAAGTTTTCTTAAAAAGAAGAAGGATATTAATTTATAGAAAAATCAAAGATTATTTCAAATTTTAAGTTAATTTTTCATAACCTCTTCACAACATATCCTTCTTCTTTGTCATCTACATAATATCCTGATTTTTTTAATTCATCTCTTATCTTATCAGATGTTTTGAAATCTTTTTTCTTTCTTGTCTCTCTTTAGCTAATTTATTTAAGTAATGTTAGTAAATTCTATTTCAATTCATATTAATCAATTCTTGAGTAGAATAAACTTGTACAGCATCTTGCTTTTCTTTCAAGGCTTTATCATTGCTCCACAAACTGCATCTTAATTTAAGAGCCAGAGCAAAATAAGGAACATCTTTTGGGTCAGGTGATATTTTTTCAGCTTTTTCTATGAAAGCATCAATTTCTTCTTTAGGAATAAAAATTAATGTTCTTTCAAAGATATCAAAAAGTTCATTAAATTCTTCTTCGCTTCTATGGGTTTTTTCTTTAAGGTATTCTTTATATTTCTTAAACTCCTCAAAAATAAACTCAGGTGCGTATAATTTATGTTTAAATAATATATCAGAGGTTCCACTATCTTTCAATAAAGCAGCAAAGAGAATATTTGAGTCAATTACTAAATCCATTATTAAGCCTTTTTATATTTTTTAGCCAAATTTTGGTTCAGTTCTCTTCCTAATCTTAATGCATCTTCTTCTGTAAGAATGCTGTTTGACTTGAATTTTTTTAAAAATTCTAAATCTTTTATTCTTTGTATAAATGCTTGTCTTGCTACCTCAGACCAATTCATTTCTGGAAAAGTCTCCATTTTATGTTTTAGTTCTGATGGTACTGCTAAAGTCATAGTTGTCATTTTTTCTTTCCTCCTATTATGTGTAAAGATGTATAATATGTTTAGATATATAAACATTACGATTTATTCTCAAAGAATTCTTTCAGAGTATATAACATTTATTATAAAAAATAGTCAGTGTAAATTAGATAGTTTATAATGATATTCACAACCTCTTCACAACATACCCTTCTTCTTTGTCATCTACATAATATCCTGATTTTTTTAATTCATCTCTTATTTTATCTGATGTTTTAAAATCTTTTTTCTTTCTCGCTTCTTGTCTCTCTTCAGCTAATTTCTTGATATTATTTGGTATTTCACTTTTCTCTTCCAATATCCCAAATACTTTATCTATCTCTCTCATGAATTTTATTGCTTGTTTTGCATCATTATTAGAAATACTCTTCTCAGTCATCATTTTGTTTACTTCTTTCATGAATTCAAATATTACAGTTATTCCATTATGCGTATCAAAATCATTATTCATCTCTTTCTCAAAATTCTTTTTAGTTTTATCTATTAATTTATCAATTTTATTATTATCTTTAACTTCACTTTTATAATTCTCTAGACATATCATAAATTCATTTAATTTTTGTAATGTATTCTTAGATTGTTCTAATAAATCCTGATTGAAATCTATTGGTTTCCTGTAATGTGTTGATAAGAATAAGAATCTTATTACCTCTTTATTGTAATTTTTCAATACATCCTTTATTGTTAAGAAATTATCTAAAGATTTGCTCATCTTATCTTTGTTTACTTTCACAAATCCTGTATGCATCCAGTATCTCACAAATGGTTTCTTTCCTGATATTGATTCCATCTGTGCTATCTCTGCTTCATGATGTGGGAATATTAGGTCTATTCCTCCTCCATGTATATCATATTGTTCTCCTAATTCTTTTTCTGTTATTGCTGTATCTTCTATATGCCATCCCGGTCTTATCAAAAATTTTTTACTTTCAATTTCTATTTCCCAGTATGGTTCTCCAGGTTTACTGATTTTTAACAAACAAAAATCTCCTTTGTTTCTTTTTTCTCTATTCTCATCTACTCTTGATACTGCATCCTCTCCTTCTAATGAAGTTCTTTTTGCTAGTTTCCCATATTCTTTATCTTTTGATAGATCAAAATACCACCCATCACTTATTTTGTAGGCATACCCTTTTTCTATTAATCTTTTTACCTGTGATACTATCTCTTTTATGTAATCTGTTGCTCTTGCATATTTGTTTACAGAATCATTTCCTAAGTTCTTCATGTCTTCTAGATATTCTTTTTCATATTTTCTTGATATTTCTCTCCAGTCAATTTTTTGTTCTTTTGCTTTCTTTATTATCTTATCATCTATATCAGTTACATTTTGTATATATTTTACATTAAAGTCTTTATTTCTTAAATATTTGACAATTATATCAAATTGTGTGTATGTCTTTGCATGCCCTAGATGTGAATAATCATATGGCGTTACACCACATACAAAGAATCTCACTTCATTCTCTTTTATTGGCTTAAAATTCTCTAATTTCCTTGTTAATGTATTGTAAATCTTTAGCATAACATTTCAGGTTTTATTTTATTTATTAGTTTTTCCTTAATTTAAACACCATCATATATTTTCAACAATATAAGTTTTCTCCCAGTAAACTTAATAAACAGCCCATTATTTTGACATTCTACATGAAAACAGTACTTTTTACTAAGCCTGTTGAAGAGTTGAAGACAGAGGCTCTTGCAATTGGTGTTTACGAAGATGATTACTCTAATATTGAGAAGTTCGATGCTCTTTCCGATGGTATAATTACTGAATGTGTTAAAGACAAGGAGTTTACTGGTAAATTATATCAGATCTCAATTTTCAGATTGAAGAATAATATTAAAAGGATTATTTTAGTAGGTTTAGGTAAAAAAGAGGATTTCAATATTCATAAAGCAAGGATTGCTTCAGGTAAAGTAGCTGTTTTCCTTAGGGATAAGAACATTAAAGATTTCAGTATGATAATGTACGAAGACTTTAATCCTTATGATTCTGCTTATAGTATTGTTGAAGGTGTGAAATTGGCTCTTTATTCATATAATGATTTCAAGACTCATGATGATATAAAAAATATTGAAACTTTCACTATTATTGGTAGCGGTAATAATTTTTTAGAGATTGATAATGCTATTCGTAATTCTATAATAATTTCAGATGCTGTTTATATTGCAAGAGATTTGGCTAACAAGCCTAGTAATGTTGCTACTCCATCTTATATCGCTAAAAGAGCTCAGGCTATATGTAAAAAGAATGATATTAAATGCAAAGTTCTTGAAAAAGAAGATATGATTAGATTGGGCATGAATGGTATTTTAGCTGTTAATAGGGGCAGTGATCACCCTCCTAAGTTTGTTGTTATGGAATATGAAGGAGGTAAAGAGACTATTTGTTTGGTAGGAAAGGGCATTACTTTTGATTCTGGCGGTATCTCTATTAAGTCTAGTTCTAAGATGGAAGAGATGAAATTTGATATGTGTGGTGGTGCTGCTGTAATTAGTATCATGTATGCTGCATCCAGATTAAAGCTTCCTTACAGATTAGTTGGTTTAGTCCCTCTTACTGAGAATCTTCCAGGTGGTAATGCTTACAAGCCAGGTGATATTCTTAAGATGTATAATGGTAAGACTGTTGAAGTTCAGAATACTGATGCTGAGGGTCGTTTGATTCTTGCTGATGCTCTTTCTTACTCTAAAAATTTCAATCCTAAGGCAGTTATTGATTATGCGACTCTTACTGGGGCTTGTGTTGTTGCTCTTGGCAGTTTATGTTCAGGTTTATTTAGTAATGATGATTCTTTAGCTGATAAGATTTTAGAGGCAGGTAATAAAGTTAATGAGAAGATTTGGAGACTTCCCATGTATGATGAATACAAGGATGAAATAAAATCTAATGTTGCAGATTTTAAGAATATAGGAACTCCAGGTAATGCAGGTTCTATTGCTGCTGCTATGTTCTTAAAAGAATTTGTTGAGTGTAAAAGATGGGCTCATCTTGATATTGCAGGTACTGCTTGGACTACTAATAAGAAAGATGTTCTTAATCCTGAAGGTGGTACTGGTGTTGGTATTAGGATGACTCTTGAATTATTAAAAAATTGGAAGAAATAATTATATTCCTCCGTCAAGTTCTCCATTATATACAGAATGATAAAATGGATAATCTTCAGCCGTTCTTTGATCTCTATATTTTCTTTTACCTTCTTCCATCTGCATTCTTTCACAATATTGCATCATTAATATATCTTGACGTAATTGTTCTGAAGCTCTAGAAAGAGTATCGTCATAATGTTGATAAATTTTCTCAAATCTTGCTTCAGCACTATCAAAAACTCTTTTTAGTCCTTTCTCAACAACTTTTTCAAGTCTCTCTAATGCTTGTTCGAGTGCCATAAGTTCGGTAGTTTCAGAAGAAATATTTCTACTAGATTTTTTTCTTGGCATACGAATTATAAAGGGATAATAGTTTATTAAATTAACTAAATTTCAATTTTGGTGGTTGTTCTTTCTCTTCTTTCTTACCTTCTTTAGGATTATCTCCTTTTTTTAAGAAGAAATATACTCCAATTCCAAGCACTAATATGAATAATGGTATTAGATAATCAAACAATGTTCCTGTATTAGTTTTGTTCTCAGGTGTTGTCGTACTGTTTGCTTCTGGTGTTGGTGCTGCCTGTTGTGGTGTCTGTTCTGCTGATTGTTGTGTTGTCTCTGGTGCTGTTGTAGTATTAGCTGCTGGTTGTTCTGCTGCCTGATCAGCTGATGCTGCAGTTGAACTATCAGTAGTATTTGTATTATTCACCTCATTTGTCTTGTATGTGAAACTTGAGAAATGTGATGTCTTGAATGTTAATTTATTATTCTGGCAGTTTACTGAGATGCATGAAGGGTCTGTTGTTCCATTGCACACAACTCCATTTGTCAATAATTCCTCTCTTGTATTATATAAGTTTTCAGAATATAATATTATAAGTGTATTAGGACATGTTGCATTTCTTATTAAAATATTTGCACTGCTGTTCAATGTCTGGTCTAATGCTGATGCGTTGAATGATATTAATCCATTTTTAAAATTTATTGCTTTATCAAAATCTTGATTATAGACATTTACTTTATTGTTCCATGTTATCTCTGCATTATCATTTCCTAATATTAACCCTGAAACATTTTTAATATCTTCAGAATTATATAGGTTTGTTGTTGCCGGATTATTGAATTTAGAATATTTTGGATAGTTTAATTGTAGTAATAGATTATTCTGTAATGAATTTGCATTTATTATTGTTGTATTCTTTATTCCTGATTTCGAAAATTCTACATAATAATCTAATAATGATTCAGAGATTCCTGTTCTTCTAGATAATAAATCAACTATTAACGTTCCATTGATATCAGTTGAACCTGAATATTGTGTTTTATTATTATAATATAATTCAATTTTTATATTCTGTAATGGATTTTGTGTGCTGTTTAAAACATTTAATCTGAAAGTTTCATATAACAAGACTTTATTTGTATCAATTAGACTGAATTTATTTTTATCATACACGCTGTTTTTTATTATTACATTCCCAGTATTTTTAGTCACTATATTCTTTGCATTAGAGGTTATATCTGAATTTAATATATAATTATCATCTGAGTTATCATTCTCGACAGCTACACTGTTCATCTGTACTGAGCTGATCTTTACTTTTATTATTGAGTTATTTCCTTTTAGATTATTGAACATTACAGCATTCTCTTTCTGCTCTGTTATTGATGAATCAGCTAAGATATTATTGTTTGAATTCCCTGTTATCTTTAATCCGTTCTGTACTGAATTCATTGTGATATAAGTGAATGAATTTGAATTTGAATCTGTTAATGATATTGAATTTCCTGTTGTTGTCTGTATTGTCATATTTAAGAATTTATTATTGTTTGATCCAGTTAATATGACACTATCAGTTCCTCCCAATATAATATTATCTTTTACTAAGTTATTGCTTGAGCTTAGTTTTAATGAATTTCCCAATCCTGTAAATATACAGTTCTTTACAATAGCTGAATCTCCTTGTAATTCAACAGCTATATTTCCCGCACTTATTTTATGATAATTACAATCAAGTGTTATTCCTGATTTTAATGTAAAACAAGTTGTATAAGTTCCGCTATCATTTATATCACTGTTTAAGACTTTATTTTGTAATAATTCTCCAGGACATACATTATCTATATTTATTGTTTCATTGATTATTGTCTCATTCATCTCAGTTACTGTCTCATTTGTTGTAGTGTTTATATCTTCAGCTACAGCATATCCTGTTATAGAACTGGAAAATGATCCTGATAATATGCCTAAGTTGAAATTATTTCCTATATAAAAGAAAGTAAGCATTAAAATTAAAGCAACTAGAAAACTTGTTAAAAGCATTGCATGATGAGGTCTTTTTCCTCGTGCATTCGCTCTTCTCTTTTTCATATATCCTTTTAGAAATTAACTAGTAAATAAATCTAACGAATTTTATCATCATGTTTTCTTAATAGTTCTTCTACTATTTTATAATTCTGGTCAGGGTTATTTATGTATTGTATAACTATTCCCCCGCCAACACTGGTTCTATTATTATAACCGCCATCATGTCCTGCTGTGACTAGTCTTATTGTTCCAGTGCCAAACATCCTGTCCCATAACGTCCTTATTAAAAGGCAATCTGTTACTTTAGTATATCTTACTGTTCTTTGTATTATATTTATGAATCCTTCATAAAATTCTGCCTTATTTTCATAGAATAGATATCTTCTTGCCCTTAGGTTCATTAGTCTGAAGAATATTGAAAAAAATCCAATCATGAAGAATACTAGCAATCCATATACTAATTGTCTTGTGAATAGCCCTACTCCAACACCGAATATAGTTGAGGTTATTAATGCTCCAATTATGATAGGTATTATAGCTACAGCCATTTGAGGTCTTAATTCAAATAATAACTTTTCAGACTTTTCCATGCTATTTCTAGAGATAAAATTGGTATTTAAAGATTGATGGTTATAGATTTTTTAGAGAAACCTTTATAAAACCTGTTTTTATCCATTTTATTATGCAGACAGCAAGAATCAAATTAGCATCAGCAGAGATTGATAAGTTGAACGAAGTATTGAGTTCTATTATTGAGATAGCTAAGAAGACTAACACCATAATCAAGGGTCCTATTCCTTTTCCTACTAAAAAACTTAAGATAACTACTAGAAAGACACCTTGTGGTGATGGTAAGGCTAGTTTTGACAGGTTTGAGATGCGTGTCCATAAAAGACTTATTGATTTAGGTTTGGATGAGAGAGCTTTAAGGTTAATAATGAGAGTTCCTCTTCCTAAAGGTGTTAATATTGAGATTAATTTGTTAGAGAGATAGATGCAAAGTGTTATTGAAATAAATAAGCCATTAGAAGATGGTAAAGTTTTTCTGGATAAGATAATTAAGAATATAAGAGTAAGACCTGTTACATCTTTAGTCATGCTTGGCGGTTTTCCTAATGTTCAGTATAACTATACATATTTCGTTGATGGTGTCAACATTGTTTTAGACTCTTATTTTATTATTAATGAAGATAAAAAACCAAGAGGTTTCTACATGACTGTTGTTTTATATTCTGAAAATTCCGATATTGAAAGTCTTGTTAGTAAGATTAATTCTTGTAAATAATAATCTATAACTTTAAGATAATATTATTGTGTATCTCTTCTTATCAGTTCATCGCTTATTGCTTTTACCACATTTGATGTTATTGCAAATCCTAATCCCTCAAATCCTGATATTTTCATTGTATTTATTCCTAATATTTTTCCTGTTTTGTCTACTAATGGTCCTCCAGAATTTCCAGGATTTATTGGCACATCTGTCTGTAAATATTTTATTCCATTATTCACTCTTATAGCACTTATTATTCCCTCTGTTACTGTAAAGTCTAATCCTCCAGGGCTTCCCATTGCTATTACTTTCTCTCCTATTATTGCATTATCAGAGTTAGCATAATCTAATTTATTATAATTTCCCTCTATTTTTAATACTGCTACATCTGCATTTGTATCATATCCTGCAAGTCTTGCACTATGCATGCTTCCATCTACTAGCATTGCATTTAATGTATTTTTTCCCTGCACTACATGGTAATTTGTTACAATATAGCCTCTATTATCAACTATAACTCCAGATCCTACTGAATTCTCTGTTTTCACACTTACTGCAGCTTTTGTTACATCACTTATTATTGCTGTAAAATCCTGGCTTTCTATATTGATATTTAGTAAATCTTCTTGTAATCCTTTTATTTTTTCATCTGATTCCTGTTTTGCTTGTGTTATTTGTGTATTTAATCCAGTGATATCATTCTTCAATACCTGTTGTGTTGTATCTATTTTTGTTGTCAATTCAGTTTTTACATCTTTAGTTTTGGTATCTACATCTTTTGATAATGTATTAATTTTTCCATCAACCTGATTTTGTAATGTAGTAAGTTTCGTATCATATTGTTGTTTGTTCTGTTCTAGTTGTGTATTAAAATCAGATCTTACCTCTTTTATTGTATAAGTACTATAATATCCTACACCAGTAGTGCTTATTATTAATAAGGATAATGTTATCAAGAACAATATCTTGTATGATTCCATAATATTTTAAACATTCATGTTGCTTTTAAATTTTTCTTCTCTACTTAAGTTATAGAATTGGGTCTCAAGTATGAATCAATATTGTTTATCATTTTAAAAATAAGAATTAAATTAATAAAAAATAAAATAGTTAGAAGTTTTACTTCTTAACTGATTCTAAGCACATTCCAGCTGCTACTGTCTGACCTGCATCTCTTATAGCAAACCTACTCATCTGAGGTATCTCTTTAACCTTCTCGATTACTAATGGTTTTGTAGGTTTTATTACTACTATTGCTGCATCCCCATTCTTTAGCATATCTGGATTTTCCTGTAATACCTCTCCAGTTGCAGGATTTAGTTTCTTAAGAAGTTGTGTTATCTGGCATGCTACTTGAGCTGTATGTATGTGGAATACTGGTGTATATCCTACTGTTAATACACTTGGGTGATTTATTACAACTATCTGTGCTGTAAATTCACTTACAACTGTAGGTGGACTATCCTCTCTTCCTAATACATCTCCTCTAGCTATGTCTTTCTTGTTGATTCCTCTTACTGAGAATCCTACATTATCTCCAGGTTCTGCCTGTTGGATCTGTTCGTGGTGCATCTCTATTGTCTTAACTTCTCCTTTTACACCATTCCCCTCTCTTGCAGGGACTATTATTACCTTGTCTCCAAGTTTCATTACCCCAGTCTCTACTCTTCCAACTGGAACTACACCTATTCCTGTAATGTTGTATACATCCTGTAATGGTAGTCTTAATGGTAATGTTGTTGGTTTTAATGGCATTTCGAACTTGTCAATTTGTTCAATTACTGTTGGTCCTGTATACCATGCCATCTTATCTGATTTCTTTACTATATTCTCTCCAAGGTATGCTGCTGTTGGTATGAATTGTACTTTATCTAATTTGTATCCAACACCTTTTAGTAATGTTCCGAGTTCTGTCTTGACTTTCTCAAATCTGTCTTGAGCATAGTTTACTACATCCATCTTATTTACTAATACACATACTTGATTTACTCCGAATGTTTTCAATAAGAAGATATGCTCTTTAGTCTGTGCCATTGCTCCATCTGGTGCTGCAACTACTAAGTACGCTACATCTGCCTGGCTTGCTCCAGTGATCATGTTCTTGATGAAATCTCTGTGTCCAGGTGCATCTATGATTGTGCAATCGTATGCTTTTGTCTGGAATCTCTTGTGATTTAGATCGATTGTAACTCCTCTCTCTCTTTCTTCTTTAAGATTGTCCATTACAAATGCGAATTCAAATCCTACTTTTCCTACCTGTTGAGCTAATTCCCTTAACTTTTTCATATCCTGTTCTGGAATTACTCCACCGTCGAACATAAGTCTTCCTACGCATGTGCTCTTTCCGTGGTCTACGTGACCTACAAATACTACATTTAAGTGTGGTTTCTCTTTAGCCATTATTTATTTCCCCCATATTTTAGATTATGATATATTCTGTTGGATTCTAATAGTATTTATAAAGATTTCTACAACGTATAATCTGTTAAATATTTAAATATAAGGCTTTAGACTGCTTTCTATGGAAGTTAATAAAATATCCGCTAAAGTTTTAAAAACTGAATTTTTATGTAATAATATTAAATTAATTAGGATCAAAGTTGATAATTCTAAAGATTTTCTTCCTGGTAATTCTATTGCTCTTCACATTAATGATTCACAAAAATATTTCTCAGTGATTTATAGTTCATTTGATTATGTTGAGATTATGGTAAAATTATCTGATAGCAAATCAACATCTTTTATTTTTAATGAGCTTAAAGAAAATGATGTTATTGAAGTTTCTGGTCCTCATAGTAAGGCTTTTGATTTGTCACATTCTGATCATATTACATTTATAGCTGGAGGTTCTGGTATTGCAAACTTTTTATATGCTGTAAAATATTTATACGAGAATAAATCAGCAGTTTATGTAAATGTTATTTTTAGTTCTCGTCATCCTGAAGAATTGGTTTTCAAAAAAGATCTTGATAATTATTCTAAAACTCCTAATTTCAAAGTTCATTATATTGTTACGAATTCAGAGCCTAGAATTAATCAGGGATACTTGCATAGTTTTGTTAAAGACAATAAAGGATTATTTTACATCTGCGGACCTAAAACTATGATTTCAGATGTTGCTTCTTATCTTAAAAATTTAAAAGTTCCTGAAGAAAGAATAATTTATGATAAGTATTGAGAATTTACTAGAAAATGAAATACTCCAACTATTGCAAGTATAACAATTATAAGTAAAAGTAAATTCAATATTGTCCCGATTATTCCTAATATAAATCCTGCTCTTGAAAATTTTGTTGCACCTTTCTTTTTCTGTAATATACTGCATACAATTGCTGCTACAGAAATAAACAAACCAAAGTATGGCAATAAAAATGTTAACAATCCTAAGATACCTAATATAAAACTAGCAATTCCTAATCCTTCATCTTTATTTGTCACAAATATCTCTTATTTATTTTATTATTAAATCTATTCTTTTAATTCCATTCTCAGGTATGTTGCAAAATATTCTGCTCCTGGATCACTGAATGTTTGTTTCGGCCAGACAACTCTTTTTTTGAAGTCTATATTTTGTGTATTCTTTAATGGTTCAACTGGTCTTATGTATATCCCGCTCTTTTTATTATCATCTTGATGTGCAAAAAATCCTGTAAAGTCTTCATAACAGCTTGTTGTTAATAGTGCGTATGTTTTTCCCTGTTTTGATTTTATATGTTTTGGTGATATGTAATATGCTTTCCCATCTATGAATACTTCTAAGCAACAATATGGTATTCTTTTTATTTTTACAAACTCTGAAACTTTTCCAGGATCAGTCTCATCTTCTGGAGGCACCTGTTCTATTATTCCATTCCTCAAGAATGATTCATATATTCTATAACCTTCCAGATATGCTACTTTTTCAAATCCTAATGCTTTCAATACTATTCCCATTATTGGTGTGCATTGATGGCAGTGTCCTGTGAATTCTTTGTATTCTTCTTCATAGAATCCATTCTCTTTCATTATTGATATATATCCATAATTCCATAATTCTTTTGCAACATTATATACTATCTCATGTGGATTATCTTTTTTATATTTCATGAATTCTTTTTTTATGTTTTCAAAATTTAAATTTGGGAATATATCTTTTAGATTAACTTGTAATTCTCTATACTCAAGATTTAATTTTTCAGTATTAAGATCAAACATCTGATTTCACCATTATAGTTCGTTTAAAAATATTGTGATGATTAAAAAGTTATTTAAATGAGGTTATTGTTAAAAATTTTATGAAGAGATTAAAAATTTTATTATTAGTTTTTGAATTCCCGCCATATCCTTTTGCAGGTACTGGTATGTACGCTTTTAACCTTGCTAATTATCTTGCTAAGAATCATGATGTTACTATAATAATGCCTAACCATCCAGGTTCTACCAAGGAAGTTATTGATAAAAATATTAAATTCATAAAAATAGATTCTATGACAACATCAAAGGCTGCTAAAGTTAACAGGAGTTTCATTGATAAGAAGACTTTATTCTCTTTAGGTGCTAGAAAATTATTGAAAAAAATTAATCTTAAAGAGTATGATATTTTCCACTCATTGACTGAGAGAGATGGTGCTCTTCTTGATTATAGATATATGAATAAATTTGTCAAGACTATTATTTCTGTTAATGATTATTATATTGTAGGGGCCCCTTGGAATCCTTTCAAGTTTTATTTTACTATGGATTTTCCTATAAGATATATTCATCATAATATCATGAAGTTGTTTTATTTTAAGGCTCTGAAAAATTGTAATAATATTGTTCCTAACACAGATTATGTCAAAAATGTATTAGTTAATGGAGGCATTGATCCATCTAAGATGATTGTTATTAATCGTGGTGTTAATCTTAAAAGATGTCTGTTTGATATTGATGATAAGAAATATTCCTCTCATAAAGTTTTATTCATAGGACCTAATGCTGAAAGGAAGGGAGCGTTTTATGTTGTCTCTTCTATGCCTAAAGTTTTAGAAAAATTTCCTGATGCAAGATTAACTATTGTTGGTAGCAGTTCTTTTCTTTATAAAAGAAAAATTAAAAATTTTGTTAAGAAAAATAATTTGTCTGATAAAGTGGAATTTTTTGACCAATTGCCTTATGAAGAAGTTTTGAATCGTCATAGGGATGCGAATGTTTTTGTTATGCCTTCTTTGATGGAAGCTTTTGGTCAGGTTTATCTTGAAGCTTTGGCTACTAAGACTCCTGCTATTGGCGCTAGGGTTGGTGGTGTTCCTGATATTATTACTCCAGATGTTGGATTTTTAGTTCCTCCAAGAAATTCAGATGAGATTGCTAAACATATTATTGAATTGTTTTCAGATCCTAAAAAAGCAAAAAAAATGGGAGAAGCTGGAAGGATTAGGGTTAAGAAAAATTTCTCTATAGAGAAGATGGTTAAGGAAACAGAAGATGTCTACAAAAGTTTGATTTAAATACACTATACTAAAGAAAACTTTATATAGAATCTTATAATTTTACTTATAATGAAAGTATTGATTATTTATCCTAATATTGTTGAAACACCTAAAGACATTTCTCTTGGTTTGGCAGCTGTTAGTGCCTGTCTTAAGGAAGATGGTCATACAGTTGAATTAGTTGATACTACTTTTGGTAGATCTGATGAAGAGATTATGACTCAGGTAAAAAAATTTAATCCTGAATTAGTTTGTTCTTCTATGGCTACTAATGAATTCAAATATGCTACTCATATTATTGATATGATTAGGGAATTCAATCCTAAAGTTCCTGTTTTAGTTGGTGGTTATCATCCTACTATGGTTCCTAATGAAGTTCTTAATTTAAAAAATGTTGATATGGTTTGTGTTGGTGAAGGTGATATGCCAATTAAAGATGTTGCTAACATGTTATCAAAAAAGGAGTACAGGACTGATATTATGAATATTTGGTTCAAGACTCCTGAAGGTAAGATTATTAGTAATCCTCAACGTCAGTTACCTAATCTTGATGAGCTTCCTATTCCTGATAGAAGTCTTTTTGAATACCAAAGATATATTGATTGGCATAACGGTACAGCAACAGTAATTTCTACAAGAGGTTGTCCTTATCCTTGCACTTATTGTATTAACAGGACTCAGAAAGAGATTTACAAGGGTAAAGGTGCTTTCGTAAGATACAAATCTGTTGATAAGATTTTATCAGAGATCAAAGAGATTGTTACTAATTATAGAGTTAAAGAGATTGGTTTTAATGATGATACTTTTACTTTGAATGCTGTTCGTGTTCGTGAATTCTGTAATAAATATCCTCAAGTTGTTGGTAATGTTCCTTTTTACGTTAACGCGAGAGTTAATGCAGTTTCTAGAGAGACTTTTATTCTTCTAGGTAAAGCTGGTTGTAAGAGAGTTAACATGGGTGTTGAATGTGGTGACCCTAAGATTAGGAATGAGATTTTAGAAAGAGACATGACTGATGAACAGATTATTCAGACTTTCAATTGGGCTCGTGATGCTGGTATTGAAACTTATGCTTTTAATATGATTGGTCTTCCTTATGAAACTAAAGAGTCTATTCAGAAAACTATTGATCTTAACAGAAAGATTAATCCTGATTATTTAGGTTGTTCTATTTTCACAGCTTTGCCTGGAACACCATTATATGAATTATGTAAAAAGAATGGTTGGCTTGCTCCTGAATATTCTACTTCTTATTTCCAGGATAGTAATATGATTCATCCTAATTTTACTGTTGATGAATTAAAAGTTTTTAGGGATAATTTCGGTTTTGAAGTTTACAAAGGTATAAGACCTATGCGTGCTTATATTGATAAATTTGATAAGACTTTGATTAAATTCTCTCCTTATGTTAAGACTAGGTCTATTTTATTGAGATTTGGTGCTAAGCATGTTATGAATAAGAAATGGGAAAAAAGAAGATCTAAGATTGATTTCGATAAATCTTTAGAGAACATTAATATTGCTTGATTAAGAGATATTTTTATCTTCTACTAAAAAATAGAAAAATTTATATATTACTTTAAGTAATAATATTATTACATTAGGTAATAGACATGAACAGTGAAATTAAAATACTCAAATTGTTATTGGAAAATAAAGAAGAAAAGTTTACAATTAAAAAAATATCAGAAAAACTTAATATTAATTACAGAATAGCATATGAAAAGGTAATAAATCTTGAAAAAGAAAAAATGATAAAAATCACAATAACAGGAAACTCAAAAGTTTCAGAGTTAACATACAATTTCAATAATAAAATATATGAAGCAGAATATAACAAAAGAATAGAATTGTTTAGAGATAAAAACTTTCAAGTAATTCACAATAGACTAGCAGAACTTAATTTCACTTTCATAGTACTAATTTTCGGTTCACAAGCTAAAAAAACATCAAACAAACACTCAGACATAGACATATTAACAATAGGAGGAGACCAAAAACAAATAAAAAGTACATTATCATTGCTTCCAGATAAAATACACTTAACAAGCATAACAACAGAAGAATTTATTCACATGGCTAAAAGCAAAGAGTTTACAGTTGTAAGCGAAGCAATTAAAAATAACATAATAATACTAGGAATAGAAGAATATTATAGGATGTTAAAAAATGCTGGATAAAGAAAGAATAAAAGAAGCAGAAACAAATGTAAGATCATACCTAAATGATGGACTTCTCAAAAAAGCAATTATGAACGAACAAGTAATGAAAATACTATTAACAAACGGAAAAGAAAGCCTAAAAGTAGCAGAAGAAGTAAACAAAAACAATATATCAGAACTATGGACAATAGTATGTTCTTATTATGCAATGTACTACTATGCAAACGCAGTATTAATAAAACAAGGCTACAAAGTAGGAGAAAAAATAGTACACAAAGTAACATCAGACGCAATAATAGTTTACATAAGACAAAAACTTAAAGAAACACTAATTGAAGATTATGAAAAAACAAAAGAAGAAGCACTAAACCTGGCAGGAATAAAAGCAGACGAACTAATAGAATCATTTGACTTTGAAAGAAATAAAAGAAGCTTAATACAGTACAAAACAATAGAAATAGAAAAACATTCAAAAGCAAAAACATCACTACAAAGAGCAAAAGAATTCACAAGAGAAATGGAGAAACTACTTATCTGAAAAAATTCCTTAAATGATATATAAATATAATATATTCTGTAAAACTCATTCACAAATTTTATAAAGATACTTCTCTAACCTATTATATGCCTCCATTATCAACTATTCCTAAATTTATTGGTTACTTTTTAGCTAATAGGAACATCATTAAAAAAACTCCTAGACCTTACCAGATTACTCTCTCTGTTACAACTGCTTGTCAGTCTTTATGTAAATCTTGTAATATTGGTTTGGAATATCAGAAAAATCCAGCTTCAGCTAAAGATGATCTTACTATTGATGAGATTGAAAAAATGTTCAAGAGTATTGGTCCTGTTTATTTTTTTAATATTAGTGGTGGTGAGCCTTATTTGAGATCAGATCTTCCTCAGATTGTTGAGCTTGCTTGTAAATATCTTAAACCTCGTGTTATTCATACTCCTACTAATGCTTTGACTCCTGGTGTTATTGAAAGAAAGACTAGAGAGATTATGGAGATTATAAAAAAATATGATCCTTCTGTTCCATATACTATTAAACCCTCTTTTGACGGTTATGGTACTAAGCACGATGAGTTGAGAGGTGTTAAAGGTAATTTTGATAAACTTAATGATACTTATAAAAGATTAAAAATTTTACAGAAGGATTTCCCTAACTTGCATGTTGGTTTAGGTACTGTTATCTCTAAAAATAATTTAGATGTTATTAAACCTACTGTTGATTATGCTTTAAGTTTAGAACCTGATACTTATATCAATGAAGTTGCTGAAGAAAGAAGCGAGATGTTTAACACTTCCTCAATTACTCCCTCTGCTGAGGAATATAAGAAAGCTACTGATTATTTTTCTCAGGAAGTTTCTAAAAAAATAAAAAATAAATCAGGTTTATCTAGGATTACTCAGGCTTTCAGGTTAGTCTATTATGATCTTACTGTTGATATTCTTAAGACTAAATCTCAGGTTATTCCTTGTTATGCTAGTACTATCTCTGCTCATATTAATGCTAAAGGCCAAGTTTGGGCTTGTTCTATTCTAGCTTATGATAAGCCTATGGGTGATATCAGGAAAGCTGGTTATGATTTCTATAAAGTGTGGTATTCTAATCAGGCTGAAAAAGTTAGGAAATCTATTAGGAATAAAGAATGTGCATGTCCTATGGCTAATGCTGCTTACTATAATATGATGCTTCATCCTCCTTCTGTTTTTAAAGCTGTTAAATATTTCTTATTTCCTAACTCTTATAAGAGAACTAATTCTTTAGAGAATAGTAAAGTTGAAGATAAGAAAATTGATATTGCTATTGAGTCTAATTAATTTTTATTAAATTTTTTACTTATATTATTTTCATTAATGAATTCTTTGAAGATTATTTATATTAGTTTTTCTGTTCATTTCCATTTCAGGATTTTTTAATATAAAGCATATTAACTTATATTTTTCCTTGAAGTAAATTGTCTAAACTAACTCCAATTTTTTTCGCGACTACTTGTGGCTCCGCCACTTCCCCGACAAGACGACCATCGTCGCTGCCAAGATCGTCGTCACCAATAGCGCCAGACCTAACGTAGTCGTCAACACCCCAGACGTACAACAAACGCACTCCTTTAGTTGAAGGTAAAAATATTCCCATTGCATTTTTTTCAAATTTATAACCTGTTCTTTTTTCAACATTATCTATGTAATCTTTTGTTAATTGAACATCTCCTTCTGCTACACTTTCTTCCCAAAAATGTCTTCTTAAAATTGGTTGATCGTAAGGATTATTTCTTAATGCATTTGCTTGTTCAGGTGTTAATGTAAATCCATCACTTTTATAATATTGTTCCGAAGTAATAGGTAAATTTCTGCCTTCTAATTCAGTATTTTTATTTAGTCTATAAATTAATTGGTTTTCTGGTGAGAATCTTACTGCATCACTTTCAGGGTCTGGAATTACTGCTGTGCTTGTATGTGCATAAAAACTTCTATGCTTTTCAGCATTTGCTGTTTCTATTCTTCCTAAACGAGTTTGCATGAACCTTTTAGGAGATATTGGAAGTCTTGTATGATCAGTCCTGATAGGCGCTCCGTATTCTCTTCCTGTTATTAACTTATACATTTGCACATGATTTGAACCTTCAAATGTTCTGAAAAATTCTACATCGTAAGGTTGTGGTGCTTCTGGCGTAAAACTTAATGTTAATCTTGATTGTGTCATTTTATCCTCAAAATTAATAGTAAACAAAATTTTAAAAAGCTATCGATATTTAAACCACTACAAAGTAGCATTAGTTCTTCCCCATATCAGCTAAGAATCCGAATATTATTATCTGTACTCCTATCACAATTAATAGCATACTTAATATTGTTGATGGTAAATGTCCTATTTTTCCCTCTTTTAAGAATAATATTAACAGCCATAATCCTATAACAACTCCTATTGTAAATATTCCAAATCCTATCTTCCCGAAGAATGTTAATGGATCATAGTCTCTGTATATTCTTATTATGTTTATCCATGCTTTTATTGCATAATGTAATGAATTTTTGAATAATTTGCTCTCTCTTGTTTTTCTTGCCTCTATTGGAACTTCAGTTATCCTGAATCCCTGTCTTGCAGCTTTTATTATCTGTTCTTGTGTATATGTAAAAGTATTTATGAATTGTATCTCTTTAGCTACTTCAATAGTAAATGCCCTGAATCCAGTTGTTGAATCTGTTATTTTTGTTCTTGTCAGTTTGCTTATTACTTTTGAGAATATCACATTTCCTAATAATTTTGTATATTGGTTTTTATAACTTATCCTATCCTTAAATCTGCTTCCTAATACTAGATCATATCCTTCCTCTATTTTTTTTATCATTGATGGTATTGCCTTTGGATCATATTGTCCATCAGCATCTGTATGTACTATTATATCAGCTCCTTTTTTTATACAATTTTCAATTTCTGTCTGAAATGTAGCTATCAATCCTCTGTTTCTTTTATGAGATATTACATCTGCTCCATATTTTTTTGCTATCTCAATAGTCTTATCTGAAGAACCATCATCAACTACTTGCAATGTATACTTGTACTTTGTTCCTAACATAGAATTTTTTATCTCTTCTAGTGTTACCCCTATTGTTTGTTCTTCATTATATGCCGGTATTGTTATTATTATTTTTTTCATGTTATTTTGTAAAAGAAAAGTTTTCCTTTTATATCCTTTATGATTTTATAATCTAGTTTTTTTGTTGTTATTAAATAATCATAATTCTTTATATTTTCAATTTTATCTATTGTTATATCAGAATTCGTCCAGAAACCTATTATAGTATTTTTTCTTGGCATATCGCATAATATTAGATAATCATCTTTAGATATCTTCTCTCCGCAATTATCAATATCAATAAGTATTTTACCACTATAATTCTCTCCTATATATTTCCCTAATTTCATCTGCTCGCTGTTGTTCCAGTCATATGATACTTTTGCTGTTGCAGAGAATGCAAGTATTGTGCTTGTTATAAGGAATATTATCGTAAACATGACAGCTCTTTTTTTGAAAAAATCAATATTATACACTAATCCTAATATCAGGAATATTATTGCAAATAAGATAAATATAATCCATGAAAATGTCTCTTGTGCTATTCCTATTAGTGAATGAAAAGAATAACTTGCAACACCAAATAATGATAATGACTGGTTATTGAATGGTAACAATGGTGCTATGATTAATTGTGTTCCTATTAATAATATTATACTGAATATTATGCTTATTTTCAGGAATAATTTTTTGCTTATGTTTAGTTTTGTGTATGCTATGAATCCATTTAATAATATCAATAATATTGCTGGATCTAGATATCTTCCTATTGGCCTTCTTGTAAATAATTTAAAAGGTGTATCATAGAATATTCTTAGTGATGCTGATTCATTTGCTGCACAGATTATTAAAAATAGTATTGATATTGATGATATGAAAAGTAGAAGTTTGTAGTTCTGGTCTTCTATTTTATAGCTTAATGCATAGTATATTGAGAATATTACTCCAGTTGATAATATAAGGTATGCAAGATATAACACAAACCAATTGATGAATGGTAAGAATATTGACCCGCTGCTTGCTATTTCTGTGATTACAGGACTATACTGTCCGAATAATCCTTTTATCGTAAATCCATAATTTAGTCCATTTCTAACGAACCATGGGATTACTATCATTAATGATATTAAATAATGTGTTATTAGATTTTTGAACTTTAATTTTTTTCTATAGAAAATATATGTTATGAAGAAGACTGGCACTATGAATCCTGATACTATCCTTGTTAGAAATAATAATCCAAGTAATATCCCACTTATCATACTGTTCTTTGAACTGTTTTTTGTAAATGATTCATAAAAAAAGTATATGTACAATATGAATAATGGATAAAATAAGTTTTCTGCCATTAAATAAAAATTTGTATTGAACATTATTGGTGTTATCATTATTATTGAAGTTATTATTAAAGAATCTCTTTTTTCTAAGAATTTTCTTGCTAAATAATATAATGGTATTGCTGTAAAGCTCAATATAAGTATATTTAATAATTTCATGAAAAAATATATTAGGCCTGCATTTTGAAATATATATGTTAACGAAAGTATTATAGGATACAATGGCATTGGTGCATTCACCTGTATATTATGTATTGAATATTCCTGATTATTGTATAATGACCAGCCCAATTTTTCATATCCATATTCATCACCAAATACCGATGGACCTGTAATTAATAATGAGAATAGTATTTTTATTATTACAAGTATCAGATATAATATAAGTACTTTTTTTAATTCCCTGTCCATAGAATATTAGCTGTAAAAAGTATTAAAATACTTTCTATATCGGTTTTGTCAGCTCAACATTCGGATAATCTGTTCTTGTATTGTATATATAATCTTCAGATGTCAATTTGAGGTCATCAGGATAATTTACTTTCCATATTTTTATTGGTCCTATTAATCTTCCATTATAGAATGATAATGGTACGCTGTTTGAATCATCATATACTAAACTGAAATATTTTGATTGTTGGTTTAAGATATATAACCTTGCAAACAAGCTATTTCCTGTTTTCTTTGTCAATACAATACCACCACCTATCTGGTTCATTGTATTATCACTGTTTATTATAGGTATTATTCTTATGCATGCATCTAACTTATAATTATTGAATTCATAGTACTTATCAAAATATACACATTTTATAGACAGATCAAATCTTTGCCCCTGATATCCTAATACTGCAGTTGGTTGTTCTATTCTTTCTATTGTCTTTCCATCTTCTGAGATAGTGATTGGTATCATTATTGCAGCAATTCCTGATGCTCCTGCTGGAAGTATTTTACCTTCTATTATTAGATCCTCATCAAGTGCCTGTCCGCCAGTATATGTTAATATTGTATAATTTCTTTTTTCTTCTGTAAGTTGTTCATTTAATATGAATGTGCTTATGTATGAGTACCTGTCCTTGTTCTCATCGCTTCCTATTGAAGAGTATGCTGGATATTTTCCTATGTCATCTGATATCGCTAGGAAATAACTCACATTATGTGCTTTTAAAAATTTCAATGGTTCATTATCATTCTGTGCTGTAAGTACATATCTTGCTGTTAAGTAATTCCACCATCCGAAGAAGTTTCCCCCATCTGTTACTGTTGCTCTTTGGAATCCTTCCTGTAACCAGTATCCATAATCCCACCAGTGTATGAATCCTGCATCTTTAGGTGTATTATCTCTTACCCATTTTCCTGCATGCTGCCATTGCTGGTGATATCCAGGTCCGCTATAAGTTGATTGACCTATGCTCCTATCATAATTTGCAGATACTATTCCGGACATGAATGAAAAAGGACTGAATAATATTAATAATAATATTACTACTGCTGCAACTTTGTAATAAGTTTCATTTCTATTCCAGAAAAAGTCAAATATTGAGACTATTAATACAGCCACTAATATTGATGTTATGGTTGAGAATTCAAATAAGAATCTTATTGCTGATGTTGCTACAAATATGAATACTATGAACCATACTATAATGAATGTATAATTCTTGTCTATTTTTGAGATATTTTCAAAGTCATTATGTTTTTTGTAATACATATTTAAATATCCTATTATCACAAATGATCCAAAGAAGATTAATGATCCAAAGAATAGGAATTTAGCTATTCCACTCTCTCCATTCAATACTGAATTTGCTGATAGTCTTGAGAATATATATGCAGATATGAATAAAGAATATGCTATTGTTAATTTTTTTGCTGATCTTAATGATTTTACAGCATGATAGAATACTATTATTGATCCTATTATGAATGCATATACAAAAAATGTTCCGTATGCATCAAACCAGTCTGTTACATATGGTCTTTTATTTTCTGCTACAGTAAGTACCCATCTTGTTACTGAGAATGATTTGAATAATGTATGGCTTAATTCAGAGAATTTTGATATTATGAACTTTGGTCCTGCTATTACAAGTGATAATATTGCCCCTATTACTAATGATATTATAAAACTTGTAACTCCTTCAGGTGTTTTTGATAATATATTTTTATATTTTTCTCTGTATTTTTTTAGATAGTCTTTTTTGAATAGGAAATGGTTTACAGTGGCTACTAATAATGCCAGATAAGCTGTTCCTGTGCTTAATGAGAAGAATAATACAAACAATGCAACTCTTGATTTTACCTCAAGTATTACACTTGCTACTATTAACCATGATAAAAATGTATAATAATCATGTCTTGTAAATTTATTCAAGAATAATTCTATTATGCTGAACATTCCTATTATTACAAATATAAAACTTGATGATCCTGCTGTGAATAATGCTAGTCCTGTTATTATTCCTGCAAGAGCTCCAAATATTATATTATACTTTATTTTCTTTGATTGCCATGCTGCAACATAGAAATAAAATGCCATGAATATCAGCATCATTCCTAACATATCATGATCAGAACTTCCTGCCATGCTTCTGAATAGGAATGCTGGTATGACATTTATGATTATAGCAGCAACTAATCCTACTCTATAATTGAATAATCTTCTTAATAATAAGAATAGGAATATTGTCATTATTGCCATAGAGACAATTGGATAGATATTATTTACATATTCTAATGTTATTTCTGAATTAAAAATATTCAAGAATTTGTAAAGATAAGCTATAAAATATGATGTAAAAGTTCCTAAGTTTGAGATATCTGATCCGAATGGATAGCTTCTGAGCATGTCTTTTGCATATAATGTTCCATGTTCTGCTATCTCTCTTGCATATCTTAAGAATATTGTTGAATCTAATTCTAATGATATATATTTTCCTGTTGTTACATCTTTTAATAATTCAAGGTTTCGTGATCTTACATAAACACCAATATATACTATTATTGCTAGTAAGATATATTGCAGATAATTTATATTTTTCTTGAAGAAATTTTGTATCTTTTCTTTCCTGTTTTTTAGAACATTATTTTCCATTCTTAGAATATTAAAGGTGTAAGATAGACCTCTATTACTGCTCCTATGAATAATAACCCCAACGCTATGACTATCAGGATTGATACATCTGTCACAATTCTCTTGTATTTAAGCATTCTGTAATTGCTATTTACCAATGCCATAGAAATTATTCCGCCTGCTATTGCCCCTATGAAATATGCTCCGATTTCAAATACTCCATGTATCATATATCTCATTATTCCTGCTACAAATAAATTTAGATATATTGCTGCTTTTGTTAATCCTACATATTGTGCATAATCTGATAATGCATTTCTGAAATATGTCCCTACTGCTGCACTTATGACTGATGCATTCCATGCTAAGATAAATATTGCTCCAGCTCCAAAGAAGAACGCAAATATTAGGCAGAATATTAATACACGTATATTATTTCCAATTATTGAAAAAAATGTATCTAAGCTTACTGCACTTCCAGATACTACATTGCTGTTTATGTTCTCTATTGTTTTTATCTGTGAATTGAATAATTGTGCAACTGTTTCATCTGGTAATACTAGATAGAATAATGAAAATCCTACAACAAATCCTAAAAACAAGTATATCAAGAACTTTACTGCTTTCATATGTTCTTTCAGTATCCATAACTCTGTCCTGTAACTCATGTCTTCCTCTTCCTCATCTTTCAATGTGAAATACATCAATGGCATTACCATTACTACTGTTAAGAATACCATGACTAAGCTTGCCTCGTTCTTGAATACCCATAAGCTGAATAGTACTGATAATATTGAGAATCCTAATCCTATGAAGAATAGTTTTTGCGGATATTTTTTTGCTTTTAATGGGGTTATCAGATCTTCAAAAACCATAATACTTCATTCAGTTGTTTATTTATATATGTTTCCATGAAAATTTTTCTTTATCACAAAACTTATATATTATCTGAATTTAATTTATTCTAGGGTGATATGATGTTAATTATTGGTTGTTCTAATTCAAGAGATCTTGCTAAGAATATTTCTAAAAATCTTAAATGTGATTATTCTGATCTTTCTGTTAAGAAGTTTCCTGATGGTGAATTATATCTGAAATTTGAGACTGAATTAAAAAATCAGGATGTTGTTCTTGTACAATCATTGCATCCATCTGATGAAGCTTTATTAGAATTGATTTTTGCTATTCACACTGCTAAGGATTTAGGTGCTAAAAAAGTAAGAGTTGTTATTCCTTACCTAGCTTATATTCGTCAGGATAAGAGATTCAATCCTGGTGAGTGTGTTTCAAGTAAGATTGTTGGTTCTTTATTGAATGTTGCTGATGAGATTATTACTATTGATCCTCATCTTCATAGATTTAAGTCTTTGAATGAAGTTTTCAAGACTAAGGCTGTTAAGTTAAGTGCTAATGATCTTATCCAAGATTATATCTCTAAGAATTTCAAGGATCCTGTTATTATTGGTCCTGATGCTGAAAGTTACCAATGGGCTCAGAGTATTGCTAAAAAAATCAAAGCTTCAACTGCAATTCTTCAGAAAGATCGTATTAATTCTTATGAAGTTCATGTTAAACTTAATTCAGAGATTAATGTGAGAAATAAAGAGTTGATTATTATTGATGATATCATATCTACAGGTAAGACAATTTTAGAAGCTATTAAAGTTATTAAAAAAATGAAGCCTAAATCTATTACTGTTATTTCTATTCATGGTATTTTTGCAGACCCATCAACTTTAGATTTCATTAGAGAGTATTCAAATTCAATTATTACAACTAATACTATTAAGAATCCTTATTCAAAGATTGATGTTTCTAAATTGATTTCTGATAGTTTGAAATAAAGTTTATTTAGAGATTTTAGGATCTAATATTACTGTCTGATTGCTTTTTACTTGTACCAATTGTACTGTATCTTTGTATCCCTCTCTGCTTATTCTTAATGCATATATCCCAGGGTTTAGGTTTTTAAGGTTTAATATTTCAGCTCTTCCTCTGTATAGTTCATTTAAATAAATTTTAGCAGCTATTGGTGTTGTCCCTGTTGTTGGTTTTATTCTTAGATGTCCTTTTTGGGTATTCTTTTTTAGGTATATTTTTTCTGAGGTTTTTCCACCTTTAAGTTTTGTAACTTTTGTATAATCAAAATATGTATTGTGTGTGAGTTTTATGTTGTATTCTCCAGCCTCTAAATTTTTTATTTCTAATGGTGTTTTCCCTCTTACTATTCCATTTATGTATACTTTTGCTCCCTGTGGCGAAGAATCTATTTTATATGTAGATATTTGTTTTAGTTTTATGTTTTTATTTAATATCTCATTATCACCGATTTTTATTGTTTCATTATATGGAAAATAACCCTCTCTTACAAGTTTATAAGTATGATTTCCTGATGTTAAGCTTATTGCTGTGCTTGTTGATTTATGTGTCTCTTTTCCATCAATATAGACTTTAGCGCCATATGGTTCTGATTTTATGACTAATGTTCCAAGTGCAGCTGTTGTTACCATAGAAAGAAGGAGCATCATCATTAATAGTATGCCAAGTTTTTTTATTCTCATAATAGGCAATTAAGAAATTTAGATATTTAAGTTTAATACAATACTTATATTTATAATATATAATAAATCATTCAGAATTACCAAAATACTTATAAACAAAAGACTATCCAGTTAATTTATGAGTGCTGATATACTTGCTAAATTAAAAGAGTTAAAAAACGTTGCTTCTGAGACACAATATCAGTTAGAGAATTCAGGTGTTAGTATAACTAATATTCAAAAAGAACAATTATTTAATCATAATGTTAAAAATATTATCAATGCTATTGAAGGATTGTTAAGGAATGAGCCATCTGAAAGGCATTATTTGAGATTGCAGAAGGAATTCCCTGATTCTTATAATAATATTAGGAAATTAAAAGAGACACCTCAGGGTAAAATAACTCCTAATCTTGATAAGATCAAAGACATAATATCATTCTTCGAAGGTAAATATAGAGGAATATAATTCTTTTCACAACAAACATTATAAATGTTATCGTTTTTCTTTGAAAAATGTTACTCAAATTTTTAGCTCTTGCAGATTTTGTTGCAGTGTTCTCTCTTGTATTAGTTAATTATCTTCCTCATAATATGGTTATTATTATGGGTATTTACCTTATTCTTAAAGGATTGTTCTTTACTTTAATCAGTGGAGATTTTATAAGCATGCTTGATTTTGCCTGTGGTATTTATCATGTATTGACAGTATTTGGTTTTAGTTATTGGATTATTACTACTATTGTTGCCATTTATGTATTGCAGAAAGCTTTTATTAGTTTTATGAGTTAGGTTAACATCTTAAAAAATAGTATATTAAAAATTTTAAAAAGTTAATTATAATCATAGGTGGGTTAAATAAGTTATATGATTAATAATAAGATATGACAGATTTCAAAAAGTTTCTGGCAGATAATAAACCAATAATATGGGAAGAGATAAAAAAATATCTTCCAGATGATGGTCCTCATAATTTTGCAGAGGTTATTAGTGAATATCCAAGAAGGCAGGGAAAATATGGGAGGGGCGGTCTTATCTTATTGTCATATGGAGCATTTGGTGATGATTGTCTTAAAGCTGTAAAGACAGCAGCAGCTATGCAATTATCAGAAGACTGGCTTCTTATTCATGACGATATTATGGATGATTCAGAAGAAAGAAGGGGAAATCCGGCTCTTCATAGATTGTTCGGTGATGAACTTGCCATTAATGCTGGTGATTATCTTAATCTTCTGATGTGGAAAGTGTTGATTGATAATAAAAAAATTTTAGGGAATGAATTATCAGGCAGGGTAATGAGTGAATTCATAAGATTTTTAGATATTACATTAAGAGGACAGCATACTGAATCTTTTGTGATAAAAAATGTTGGTCTTAATGAACTTTCAGATAAAGTTTTTGAGGATATAGCTTATGGTAAATCTGCAGAATATACAATAGCTGGTCCTATGAGATTAGGAGCGATTATAGCTGGAGAGAGTGATGAAACATTGTTGCATTTGACAGAAGTAGGTATTCCTCTAGGTATAGGTTTTCAGATAAGAGACGATTTATTGAATATAAGTGGGAATGGTGCTGTATATGGTAAAGAGATTGGCGGGGATATTTATGAAGGTAAAAGGACTTTGTTGCTTATTCATCTGATTAATAATACAATTGGAGAAGAACATGATAGGATAGTTGATATAATGAAAAAATCTAGAAAAGAGAAGACAGTTGATGAAGTAAGATATGTTATTGGATTAATGAAAGAAAAAGGTTCAATAGGATATGCAGAAAATAGAGCTCAAGTATATGCTGATGAAGCACGTAATAAATTCAATAGATATTTCCCTAATATAAAAGATAAAGACATATTTGAGGCTGCAATTGATTTCTTTACTATGAAAAGGGATTTATAAAATTTATTTAAATTATTTTTCCACAATTTCAACTTCTTTTATTTCATATATTCCTGTATTTTTTTCAGACATTTTCTTTTCTGCTTTTTTTATTATTATTTTTCTTTTGAATATTGGCCCATCTAATACAAAACTCTCTGCCTCTCCTCCCTCAAATGCCACATTTATTCCATATTTTTTGCTTATCTTTACTAATTCATCTACATCTTTTAATGTTAATTTTCTTCCCAGCCAGCTCTCATCTAATCCATCTGCTGCTATACTGCTGACAATTACCTCAAATCCTTCATTCAGTAATTCTCTGAATTCTGCTTCCTGTTTTTTATGCCATAATGGTGCAAATACTTTTAATCCTAGTTCATCTCCTATTTTTTCTATCCTGTCTCTTTGATAGCTTGAAAATAATGCTCCAGAGACTACTCCTTCAATTCTATATTCTTCTTTAGCTCTTATTAACGCATTACGTAAATCTCTTAACTCCTCTTCCTTCTCCCCTTCTGTCTCTTGTAATATTATTGGTATCCCCATTGCATCTGCTTGTTCTTTTACATAAGTTATATTTGGTGTATGGAACATGTAAGAATCTTTGTTTTTGCTTATCATTGATATTAGACATTCTATTGAATAATTCTGTCTTATCATTATCCACATTGCATAGCAGCTGTCTTTTCCTGAACTGAATAATGCTCCTAATTTTACATTTGGTTTTTCATAATATTGTTTTAGATAATCAGATTTATTTTTATAAGTTTTTGATAGTTTATCTACTGCTTTAAGAAAATTACTTCCATACTGTGTTGCTACTTTTTTTCTATAAGCGATTTCTTTATTTAGATTCATATCATTAGCAATATCTCTTAATATGAATTTATCATGTTCATCTGTTAATTTATATTTGGCATTTATGCTTAATGTATATTCAATTAATTCTTTATCCAGATATGGCACTCTTAATTCTACACTATTATACATTGTTATAACATCATCTCTATACAGATCTCTCTCATAGATGTGCATCAATCCAGATAGGCACTCTTTATTCAGGTCTCCTGTTTCTTTATATCTTTTATATCCTCCAAAGACTTGTTCACTTCCTAATCCTGATAATATCACTTTAACTCCATCTTCTGAAGCTTTTTTTGTTGCGAAATAGAACGGTAATGCTACACTTACTTTTGTCACCTCTGTTGATTCTATTAATGGGACTATTATAGGCAATGTTTTTTCTACTTCTTTGAGATTTACTTTTACTATTTCTAATTCTAAGTCTAATTCTTCAGCTAACTTTTTTGCATATTGAAGGTCTTTTGGTTCATTAAAGTTTTCATCTTCCATTATAGAAAAATAACATTTAAAATCAACTCCTAACTCTTTTAAAACTATTGCTATAAAACTGGAATCTACACCTCCTGATAATAATAATCCGAATTTTACATCAGGTATTCTTTTTGATATAGCATTTATCAATAACCCTTTTACTTTTTTCTTTATCTCTTCATATTCTTCTTTATTTTCTTTTAATCTAAAAAATTCCCTTTGTATTTTTTCTATTTTATTTTCTTTTATATTATATTTTATTATAGTTCTTGGGTTTAATTCTTCTATATTTTTATATCCTGGTTTTTCTAGTGCTTTTCTCTCTGATGCGAATGCAAATCCTTCTGTTGATGGCATTGTATACCATAATGGTTTTACACCAAATATGTCTCTGAATAGATAGATTTCATTATCAAGCCAGTATGCACATGCATAATCACCATCTAATTCTTCTATTTTTTTTATTCCATTTTTATCTACTAACTTTAATATTAATTCTGAATCATTATCACATTTTATCTCATATTGTTCAGCCAGTTCTTTCCAGTTATATATTTCAGAATTTGCAGCAATTATTCCTTTTCCTTTTATTGGTTGTATTATATGGTTTACAACTGCATGTAAGCAATGTCCTATGAAAGATTTTCCTTCTAATTTTTTATTTTGTATTATTGTTTTCCCATCTGTGAATGCAGAACCGTCTTTTCCTCTATAGTTTATACTGTTTAATCCTTCTATTACATTCTTTCCAGCATTGCTGTTGTTTATTATCCCAATTATTCCGCACATAGATTTTTATATACACAAAACATTTATAAATCATACATCGAATATTTAGTATATGGGTAAGGATCAAATTAAGAGATATTCTCTGCTGTTTAGTCTTATAATAGTTTTATACATTACATACCTGATTATCCAGCCATTTATTCCAGCTCTTATTTGTGGTTTTATTTTTGCCTACTTATTCTATCCTATTTACAAAAAGTTGAATAAAACAATTCCTCATAAGACTTTCAATGCTGTAATGGTTGTTATATTGATTATTTTGATAATTATTGTCCCTTTGGCGCTGATTGCTACAAACCTAGCTATAGAGACTTTCAATCTTTATAATTCAGGGATTATCAATTCAGACGCAATCAACTCTTATATTGGCGGTAATGATTTTATTACAAATAATTATTCTAAGTTAGTTGCTGAAACATCAGCTATTGCTTCTAATTTTATAAAATCTATTCCAACTAAACTTATTGATTTCTTGATAATATTATATACAACATTTACATTATTATTATACGGAGATAGTATTGTTAAAAAGATTAAGAGTTTCCTTCCTGTTAAAGATAAAGATGCTCTTCTGAATCATGTTGGTGACACAACTTTCGCTATTGTTTATGGGTTATTTGTTACTGCAGCTATTATGTTTGTTATTTCACTGATAACTTTCAAGATAATTGGTGTTAATCCTGCTTTCTTTTTATCTATATTGATAGGAATTCTAGCTCTTATCCCGTTGCTTGGCTCTTCAGTAGTTTTAATTCCTCTTGGAATAATACATTTCTTGAGAGGCAATACTTATACTGTTGCAGGCATTATAATACTTGGGGTAATACTTGTCCTTATTGAGAATTTAGTTAAAGCAAAGATTATAGGTGATAAAGCTAAACTCCATCCTCTGGTTGTTATTGTAGGTATTTTTGGGGGTATCAAATTATTTGGTTTTATTGGTTTTATTGCTGGTCCAGTATTATTATCTGCTCTGATTATAATAATTAAAGAATACTACCCGGAGCTTGAGAATGAAGCTTAAGGCTAAAATACTGAATATTGCTACTAAAGGACCATATATTGCTATCTTGAATAAGGTTACAGCAGCTAAACTGAATATTGAACCATTAGATAGGATTAAGATTAGAGATGGTTCTAAAAAAGAATTAGTTGTTGCAGTAGATTTTTCTTATGGTAAAAAAGAAATTGCAGAAAATGAGATTGGTTTATTCCTTGATGTCTCAGATATTCTTGGTATTAGAGATAATGAATTAGTAAATGCCTCTATCATACCTAAGCCTGTATCTCTTGAATTTATTAAAAAAAAACTTGATGGTCATGAATTATCTAAAGATGAGATGGATAAGATAATTAAGGATATTGTTAATAATGAATTGACTGAGATTGAATCAACTTATTTTGTCTCTGGATGTTATATCCATAAATTATCTCTTGATGAAGCAGCCTATCTTACTGAAGCTATCCTGAATAATGGGGGAAGACTGAATTTTTCTGGAAAAACGGTTGTAGATAAACACAGCGTGGGAGGATTGCCTGCTAATAGGACTACTATGGTTATTACCCCTATTATTGCTGCTGCTGGTTTTTATATGCCTAAGACTTCTACTAGGTCTATCACATCTCCTGCTGGTACTTCTGATGTCATGGAAGTTCTTGCTCCTGTATCGCATTCTAAAGAAAAGATTATGGATATTGTTAAAAAAACTAATGCTTGTATGGTGTGGGGTGGCACTATGGATCTTGCTTCAGCTGATGATAAATTGATAAAACTTGAACGTCCTTTGAATCTTGATCCTGAGGGTATTATGCTTGCCTCTATTCTTGCTAAGAAAGCCTCTGCTGGAGCCTCTCATGTTATAATTGATATTCCTGTTGGTCCTGAAGCTAAGATTAAAGAGATAAAGAAAGCTAAAGATCTTGCTAAGAAATTTATTGTTCTTGGTAGAAGATTAAATATGAATATCAAAGTTTTATTGACAGACGGTTCTCAGCCTGTTGGTAATGGTGTTGGTCCCGCATTAGAAGCTCGTGATGTTCTCTCTGTTCTTGAAGGCCATGGTCCTGTTGATTTAAGAGACAAATCTTTGTACATGGCTTCTATGATCTTAGAGATGGCTGGTGTCCCTAATTCTTATAATAAAGCTAAGAACATTCTTGATTCTGGTCTTGCTCTTCATAAGATGAAAGATATTATCAAAGCTCAGGGTGGTAATCCTAAAGTCTCTTCTTCAGATATTAAATTAGGTTTTTATACTTACACTTTTAATTCAGGTAGGTCAGGTAAAGTTTCTTATTTAAGTAATAATTTAGTTAACAAGATAGCTAAAGCAGCTGGTGCCCCTTTTGACAAAGGTTCTGGTCTTTATTTGCATAAGAAATTAAATGATAAAGTATCAGTTGGAGATCCTCTTATTACTATTTACGCTGATAATATTAAAAAATTAGAATATGCTAAAAGTTTTAATTTATCTAAAGTATTTAATTTTAGTTCTAGAGAAAAGATTTTGATTAAGAATTAAATTTTCAGTTCTTTTATCTCTTTTACTATTCTATTTAATGCTGTTTTAAGATCTATCAAAAAATAAAACATTATAAGAAGAAAAACTAGTGTGAATATGATTAAAATGACTAATTGTAAAAAATTTGATATATCCACCTGTCTTGATAATATTGCAAAGATTAATCCTATAAGATAAGTAAATATGATTACTAAGCATGTATTAAAATATTGTAAGTTTTTATTGTATTCTAGATCTAAAAGATTTTTCTTTAAGTTATCGCTTATATTCATTAATCATCACCAAATGCTACAGCCATTAATATTGGTCCTAATATTAACAATATAGCTGATATAACAGCCAAGAACCATATCTCACTGATAAATGATGGGATTAAAAAAGCTGCGCCTAGGACTATAGAGACTATCCCAGAAGTCAATAACATTTTCTTTTGTCTTATTTTCATAATGAATAATAAAGAAATGAACTTTATAAGTCTTATGTAGATTTTTTCGTAAATTTTACAAAAAATTAGTTAATTATTTATCTTTGAGATTTTGATTAAGAATTAGATTTTCAGTTCTTTTATCTGGCTTATTACTTTTTTCATAGAATCTTTTATAAGAACAAGAAATACTAATAAAACGAATATTAATATTAAAGAGATTATAGTAACAATTGATAATTGGATATTATTTTTTACATCTATTTGTTTTGTGACAAACGCAATAACCAAACCTATGATATAAGTGAATAATATTACTATTGTAGTATTAAAATATTGTAAGTTTTTGTTATATTCTAAATCCAGCAAATTCTTTTTTATATTATAATTTAAATTCATGTTAATCACCAAAAGCTATTGCTATTAATATAAGCCCAGCAACTACTAATACAGTAGAGAATGCTGCAATATAGTATGAAGCTTTTAAAAATGATGGTATCATAAACATTATTCCAGCAACAGTAGAAAATACACCAGCTAATAACAATAAACTCTTCTTTTTTGAAACCATGATATTATACTATATTTAGAATTTATAAGTCTTATGCAGTTTTTTCCGTAAATATTTCAAGATTAGTTCAATATTTTATAAAACACATCAAATATCTCTTCATTTGTTCCTACACTGTAAAAATCAGCTCCTACTTCTGAACACATATTTATAATATTATTATTATGTTGTTCTAATTTTTCATAATATTTTTTCCTTAAGTATGGATCTATGAATGTTTTCATTCTTGCATCTGACTCTAAATCTATTAAATTGTAATCTCCCTCTATATTCATATTCTTCTCTATTCCATCTAATACTTGTATTAATTTTATTTTATTTTTTTTATACCTGTGTAATACATTATTTAATTGTTCTAAATCATAGAAGAAGTCTGATATTATTATTACTAATGCTCTTGAATTTATCAATGACTGGTATTTTATTAATGAACTCTCAAAGTTTGTTAATCCTATTGGTTTCTTAGTATTCAGATATTCTAACATTCTTGCAAGTTGTCTCCCTCCTTTTTTTGGCCTGAATACATCTAGTTTATCATCAAATGTGCTTAATACAAATTTTTCATTATTCCCCATTGCTATATATGCAAATCCTAATCCTATCATTGATGCATACTCATATTTTTTTATTTTTGTTCCAAAATCCATGCTTGCTGAATAATCTAAGATTATATGCACTGTTAAATTTCTATCTTCTTCGTATCTTTTCACATATAATTTTTCTGTTTTTGCATATAATCTCCAGTCTATATGCTTGAAATCATCTCCTTGTGAATAATTTGCATAATCGCTGAATATTAATCCTGATCCTGTGAATTCTGATCTTCTCTCTCCTGTAAAACTAGAAGTTACTCTTTTCTTGATTACTAAGTTGAACTTATCTAACTGTCTTAGAAAATCTGTATTTATCATATGATTATTTTGTTTTTTTATTTAATAAAGTTAACTATAATTTAATCCTTATCTTATTTTTCAAAACATCAAAAAAAAGTAAGTCATTTTTTTCGAATTTTTTCGCGGTATTTAATATTTGCAACACAATAATTATTTTCATCAAAATCATTGATAAAATCACAAACAGAAATATTATTTTTTGCAATAGCAAAATCTTTTATGCACATATCCTTAACTAAATCTCTACTAATCAAATAACAAATAGAGAGATTATTAGTTGAAATTGCAAAATCAGCTATACACCCATTCTTTCCAGCTAAAATATCCATGCCGGATTCACCTATAGAACTGCAGTCTGAAACACTCTTTCTAGAGTGCAAATATTCCGCAGAATTTGCAGCCAAGCATTCTGCATCATTACCACATTTAGTTATAATATTCAAAGTTGGCTCCAAAAGAATTGGATTACTGAGAGTAACAAAAGATGAGTCTTCTCTTCTAAGCTTAGTATAGTTTTTAATTCTAGTTCCAAATTCATTTATATACAAAGTATCACTGTGGCCAATTTTTGGAGAGATTTTAAAGCCAAAACGAAATTCTCCTTTTTCATTCGTCAGTGTATCATATTTGATATCTCCATGAATGCCATCAGGAAATGGAGGTATCGGCAAATTATACGAAATAATTCTTTCTACAGGCACACCAAAGACTGGTTGTTTTGTTAATGAATCCAAAATAATTCCACTAACTGGAGGATTATATTTAACAAATAAACCAAAGAAAATTAATATAACAAATAATATAATAATTAAAATTTTTATTTTTTTATACATCTTATTCCTAATATTTATTTAATAATCTCATTTCTTCAATAATTTAAGTATTATATCATCTTCTGTCATGTTTTGTCTTTCAGCTTCAAAACTTGGTATTATCCTATGTCTTAATACTGGCAATGCCATTGAATTTATATCATCTTTGCTTACATATTTTCTTCCGCTCATTAATGCTTTTGCTTTTCCTGCCATTATTAGTGCTATGCTTGCTCTTGGACTTGCCCCGTATTCTATTAAGTCTTTTTTATTTCTTGTGCTTGCAACTAATTCTACTGCATATTTTTTTATATCATTTGCTATTGGCATTTGTTTTACCATTGATTGTAAATGTAATAGGTCATTTTTATCAAATATTTTCTTTAATTTTATTTCTTCAGGAACTTCCTCACTATATTTACCTGCTATCTCTATCTCTTCATCTAATTTCGGATATCCTACTTTTATTTTAAATAAAAACCTATCAACTTGTGCCTCTGATAATACAAATGTATTATGATTTAATCCTGTAGCTCCATATCCTCCTATATAATTATGTAATCCAGGAACAGTTAAACCAAAAGCTAAGCCATCATATGCTGAATAATCTAATTTTTCTACTCTATCATAGATAACTCCCTCTTGGACTAATTTTTTTAAGTAATTTAATATTGATCTTGCTTCAGTTATTCTTGTAATAAATTCATTTTGTATGCATTTAACTATTTGTTGTGAACTATTGCTGTTTCCTGTTTCATAATAATTCCAGACAGCATCATGACTTATATTTATTTTTTCTCCTATTTCAGTTATTGAAAGACCACATAATACTGCACTATGTCTTACGTCTAAAGGATTTATTGTTTCTAGGTTTGTATTTTCTCTTAATACTATTTCATCTTCAAGTCCTTTTAACATTAATTTAAACATATCTAAAGAAATATTCTCTCTCCCTTGCTTTATTGATTTATATCCACAATACCAATCTCTTGATAATAAGTCTCTTCTGTTTTTATATGTGTGGAATGAGTTTATTCCTAATAAATCAACAAGTTTCAATACCATTTCTCTAGGTGCTGGAATTACTCTGAATGGAGAATATTTTCCACTTTTAGCCTGCTCTAACCAATAAGTTCTTGTTTCATCATCTAACCAACCTATTTTTAGTAAATAATTCAAAAAGTCTTCTCCTTGTATTTTTATTACATAATCTTTTCCATTATATCTATTCTTCTCAGAAAACCATGATATTATTCCCTCTTTTAATAACATATAAGATAATAGATTAATACTGTTTTTATTAGCTTGTGAAAATCTTATTCTATTATCTCTTATACATCCTTCTAGACAAATGAACGTTTTCAAGAATTCTCTTCTTAATTCAGCAGGCAATTCTATAATCCATGAAGGAATTCCTCCTGTTTTATGTCCTTCCTCTTTTAGTCCAAATCTTAGGCACATATATTTTACAAATGGTCTTGAACTTTTGCTTGTATACCTGCATCCCGTTTTATCTTTAGATATATAACTAACACCAACTCCTACTTTATTATTTAATATATTTACAAATCTATCAAATGCTTTAGGATAATTCTTTTGAGCAACAAATATAGAACCTACACTGCTTCCATCGCCCAAAATAAATGCTAATAAAAATGTAATATCTTCATCTACATTAAATCTTTTTATTGATATAGGCCTTAATGAGTCTATAAAGTCAGTTGGTTCATTTATTATAATTCTTTTTTTAATAAAATAAGATGTTAGTTTTTCTCTTATAATTATATTTTCCGTTGGTCTTCTTAAGAATCTTATTAATTGCCAATATTCATTTTTTTCTAATCCTATTTCTTTTGCTATTTCTTTTATTTCAAGTTTGTTTATTATTCTTATATTATCAAATTCTGTTCCAGTTTCTAATTTTGTATAATCTATGAAGTTATTTGTTAATTCCTTTAGTTTTAAATAGTCTTCATAATATATAACTTTATAATTTCTTTCTAATTCTTTTAAAACTTCCAGATGTGTCATTAATTCTGTTTTTGATTTTTCATCATCTAATTTTGATATAGAAACTAAGTAATCACCCTCAACTAGTTCCGCTGCTTTTTTCCATTTTATCTCTCCTTTTTCATTAACTAAGAAAGGATGGTTTTTTGTTACTTTTATCTCTCTTCCTATTCTTGTCTTTAATGTTATTACTTCATCATTACATGGAATAATATAGAAAGAACATTCGCTTTTTTCCAATTTACCATATTCATTTAAAGAATAAGTATAAGAATCAGGTAATTTATATAAATTAAAATTTCCTTCTTTAGTCGGCTGTATATTATTCTTTATAGTATAATCTAATAACTCCTGTCCAGTTCTTAATTGTCCATTTATAAAAACATCTTGGTCTAATGTTAGACTTCCCTCCATCTCAATTGGATTCATCGTAGCTAATACAAAGAATGGTTCCTCTAATTTATATGTTGAATTTCCTATTGTCACCTGTTTTTCCTGCATTGCTTCTAATATTGCTGAATGTGTTTTTGGAGTAGCACGATTTACCTCATCTACTAATACTACATTTGCAAATATTGGTCCTGGCTGGAATTTGAATTCTTTTTTTCCTTTGCTCTCATCAATTATGTAAGTTCCTGTAATATCACTTGGTAATAGATCTGGTGTTCCCTGTATTCTGCTGAATCTTAGATCTAAAATGTTAGAAACTGTTTTTACTAGTAATGTTTTAGCTAATCCTGGATAGCCTTCCAATAGTGCATGTCCATTGCATAATACAGCTATCTGCATCTGTTCTATTACATCTTCCTGTCCTATTACTACTTTTGCTACTTCTGTAGTGACTAATTTGAATCTTTTATGTATCTCTTCAACGCTTACCATTTATTTTTCACCTGTTTATCTTCTCAAAATAATCTTTTACTACTTGCTGATTTTGTTTTGCTACTTTTTCATTATAGCTTACGTCATAACTTGTATATATCTCTTTTGGAAAATCTGGCGGTGTAAAGCTTTCAGCCTGCACCTGTCTGATATCTGATGGATCTGTCTCGCTTAGTAATGGATTTATTGTTAGTTTTATATTTTCTTTCTTGAATCTAGCTATGGAATTATTTCCTAATATATCACTTAGATTTCCTTCAGTGACACTTATGTTCATATATACTGCTTCTTGTACATTGCCTCTTAGTCCTATCTCATTTATTGGTTCTATTATTATCTGCTGTATCTCTCCTTTAAAATCTACATTTATGTAAGATAAGAATAATATTGAAAAAGAAAGCCCTCCAAGTATTAATACTCTTAATATTAAACTTTTATTATCTATGAAATTTGATGTTTTTACATCTCTCATTTTTTTTAATACATCATCTTTTAATTCATCTATTATGGGATTTGTCTTGTTTACATTATCTGCTACTGTTCTTAGTTGTTCCTTTAATGATGGTGTTTTCTCTTCTACCTCTAAATATTTATTTATTCTATGTTTTTTTATGATATGATAAGTAAAATAGATTATAGAGATTATTAATGAGTATTTCCATTCTATTCCTAAAAAATTAGATATTAATAACGATGTTAAAAATAATATTAATGAATTTAATAATGAATTCCCTATATCTAATAATAGAAAAAAATTCTTTATTTCACCTAATGCTTTTTCAACAATCTGCATTTCCAGCCCTCAGACAGCTTACCTCTTTTTTTAATCTGTCTATATCTTTTTCAAGATTATCAATCTTCTCGTTTTTGCTTTTAAGGTCATCTTTTGCAGTATCTAGTTCTATTAATGTATCATCTAATTTTTGTTTAGTAACTTGTAAATCTTTTTTCAGGTCACTGTTTTCTTCCTCAAGTGCGTTCTTTTTTTTCTCTACATCAGTGTACTGGTTGGATAATTTTTGTTCTCTTAATGATTTTAATGTCAGATCTTCTTTGGTTTTATTCAGTAAACTCTCTGTTCCTGATAATTGCTGGAATGTGCTGTTTAATTCATTTAATTTTTCAGTATATCTGTTGTTTATATCCTTGAAATTATTCTGGTAGACAAATGTTAATGATACTGTGATTGCAGCTATTAATACTATAAGTATGAACAGTTTCGCGTTTGCATTTTCTTGTATGAATCCCATATTATTTTCTATTGATTTTTATATATTTTAAGTCTTCTGTATATTATTTCAGCAACATATACTAGTAACGTTGATAATATTAGTATCCAGCTATAGCTGCTTTTTGTTACTATCTCCCTCTTTGATTTTGTCTTTATAAATTCTGCTATCTGTTCAGCATCTGTATCCTTGAATATTTTTCCATTTGTTGAGATTATTACATTTTGGAAATACTCATTGTTTCCTATATCTTCATATTCTATAGGATAATTTGCTGCGAATACTGCTCCTTGTAATGTATTGAATCCTATGTTATCAACTCTTGCTATGGCTCTATAAAGTTCATCATCTATTTTATAGAAAACATATTTATCTGATGTTGGCTGTTGTTTTGATTTTATCAATATCTCAATATCTTGATTTACTCTCCCATCGTTTATAGCTATGAAATTATCATTATTTCTTTCAGGATCTCCTATTATCCAGTTTATTGTTCTAGTAAATAATAACGAATTGTCTTTGTTTAATAATTCAAATCCATATGTTCCATAATCTGTTGTCAATGCAGCCACTCTTCCAAGTCCATATCTCCCGACAGTAAGTACAGGATCTCCTATATCTGTTGTTATCAATAGTCTTGAGCTTGTTTTTGGTGCTGCCTGGTTGAATCCATAAATATTTGCTTTTAATTTCAGTCCATCTGTTATGAAATGATTCTTGTTAAAGACATATAATGGGAATATTTTTTTATTTCCAGAGCTTTCTGCATCTCCGAATAATAATTTTATTCCCTGACCCTCTTCAGGTTCAAAGTATGTTCCTCCTGTTGTATCTGCTGCATATTTCATTAATTGTTTATATGTATCATCCCCGACACCTATAGAATATATCCTTATTCCTTTAGTAGCAGCTAGTTTGAATGCATTTTTGCTTTCATCTTCATGCTGTGTCTTTCCATCTGAGATAAAGATTATATTCTTGCTCCCACCACTGTTCTGCAGCATTTCTACTGCCTTTAGTATTCCTTCCTCTATGTAAGTATCTCCTCCATATTTTAATTTTGCAATATTATCTTCTAGATTTTTTTCTTGTGATAATAATACTATATCCTGTATTGTATAAGCTTTATCATTGAATGCTACTGCTCCTACATAATTTGTTAAACTTAGGTCTTTTATCATGTTTATTGCTATTGTTTTCTCTACATCTGTTTTTAATGAACTCCCAAAATAATGTCCTGTGCTTCCAGATACATCTATGACAAAAATTACACTTGTCTCACCTTTTTTTCTTCCTGCTTTTGCTATATGTACAGGGAGTAATTGTTCAAATCTTGATCCTTTGTAATTTCCTGAATCATATGATTTATCCCCGCCTATAACTAGCATTCCATTCCCTTCCGCTATATAACTTCCAAGTATGTTTGTCTTCTCATTTAGTGCTGTTGCATCTTTATTATCTATTATCACACCAGTGTAATCATTTATTTTCTCATCTATCTCTGTTATTATATTAAGTTCATATAATGGATCAAGCAAAGTGATAAGATCCTTATTTCCTCCATATATTCCCAGTTTTGGTTTTGGCACTACTTTTACTGTTTTATAATAAATATTATTTTGTGTGAAATAATCATCTTGTATTATCTTTGCTGTTATCCTATGATATCCATTATCAAATGACTGTGTGAATTTTATCTCATTCTCATCTGTTGTTTTGTCTATTATTTTTCTCCCATCAACCTCTACTGTCAGATATACTTTTCTTTTTTCTGTCTGTTGTATTTTTACTATGAATACATTTTCAGCTTTAGAAACAGTTTTCTCGCTTCCTGTTATTTTTACAGAAGCATCATAATATTTTGGTTTTAGTTCTAGTGAACTTATTGTTGAATTATAATTTATTGCTGCTAAAGCAACATCACCAAGATCAGCTCCAATATTATTGTTTCCATCAGTAAATAACAAGATATTATCATTCTTCCTTAGATTTGCTAATATGCTGTCACCAAGATTTGTCTCTTCTCCTGTGGCTATATATTCAATATCTGTAGGTATTCTTTTCTCCAGATCTTCTTTTAATTTTATTAGATTGCTTGTTTCATAGAGCTGCATTGATGATGAATTATCTATTAATATTTTTACTTTTGGATCTCCAGACACTAGTTTATTATCATCTTTGTATGGTGAAGCTAAAGCTGTTATTAATAATATTATAATTATTATCCTGCTAAAAAGTATTATTTTTCTTCTATTATTAAGATTTTTTCTGTATTCTTTTTCTTTGCTTAGTTGTATTAAATCCTTGTTTATATAATAGATAAGTAATGCAATTAATGGTATTATCAAGAGTAGGAAATATGGTCTCTCAAGGAACATGTAAGCTAATGATGATATGCTCATATTTCACCTCTGATTTTTATATAGAAGAATTCAAACATGATTAATAATAGGCAGATTATGATTCCATAAATGCTTATCTTATAATCAACATCACTTTTTATTTTTTCTAAATTTCCTGTTGTATATTCTTTTACATCTGTAGATTTATAATTCAGGTCTGATTCTCTCTCATTTAATAAGTTGACAGCAACTCTTTTGTTTCCTATATTGAAATATCCTGTCTTGTCCATTATAAAATTTTCATTTCCATATTGTAGTATACTTCCAGTTCTTAGATTGATCTCATTTAGTTCTGTCCTTCCTGCTGAATAATATAATAAGTTTATCCAGAATATAGGATAATTTGGATTTAATGTAAAATCGCTCTCGCTCTCTAATATTCCATAATATAATATTTTTCCATCTTCTGTTTCATATAATGTCATTATGCTTTTATTATTAACAGAAGCAACATTTAATTCATTATCAATATTTTTTAGTTTATAGAATTTTGTTATCTCTCCAAAGTCTATATCTTTTGTGAATCTTGTTATATAATTGAGTGATATTATTCCTCCATTTGTATTATTCATTACTTCAGGTATTATTCCTTCATAGTTTATTTTTTCCATTCCTGGCTGTGCCATGACTATTATCATCTTTCCCTTCTTTGTTTTTATATCTTTAAAAGTTCCTGGAAGTACTTTGTCTTTATTGATCTGGCTTATTATATATACATCATAATTATTTTCAGGTATTATTGGTGGTGCTGTTATTGATAATTCAACATCAGGTATAGAATTGAGTGCTGCCTCAACAAATTTGGGGTTTCCATTTGTGATTAATAATACTTTTATTTTTTCACCAAATGGTCTTGCTATATATACAGTATTATCTGCTGAAAGATCATCTTCATTATTTATTTTTATCTCAGTCCCATTTCCCTCTAAGTTTAATACTAAAGACTCTGTATTTCCAGGACCAATATTAATTTCTGATACTTTTTTATCTATTGATAATTTAATATTTTCAGTTTTGTCATTATAGTTTTTTATGTATATATTCGCAGAATTGTCAGTTAATGCCATATTTACTATTCCAATATTATTTGCAATACCATTTTTTGTATCTATGAAATCTACAGTTATTCCCTTGCTCTCTATGACATTTCTTGCTAATTGCGGGTTTATTCCTTTATTGTTTACAAAGTCACTTAGTAAGACTATTCTCCCTTTATTATCTCCCAATATCTCTCCTGCTAAGGTTATTGCTCCTCCTACATCACTTGTATCATCAGTTGGTTGTACTCTATCTAAAGTTCTTAGAAGTTCATCTCTTCCGACATTGTTTAATAAAAGTACAGGTGTTGATTTTAATAATATCAATGAATTTTTTGTTGTTGATAATTCTTTTATTTTTTCTTTAGAGAATTCAAATCTTGTTTTTCCATCATGTATTGTTTTAGAACTTGCGCTTGCATCAAGTATGAATACTATATTATTTGAGATTACATCTTTATTTATTATAAATAAAGGATCAGCAGCACTGAATGCTAATATGAATAGTACTAATAGTTGTATTAAGAACAATATATTTTTTTCAAGATATCTGAATAGATTATTTTTGCTTTTTGTCTTATTCTCGCTGAAGAAGAACATTAATGATGGGACTTTGAGATTTTGCGGTTTAGGTTTTATTAGATACGATATTATGAATGGTATCAATGTCAAGAAAGATAATAATCCTAATAAATTTCCAAACTGTAAATCCATATATTATTCTTATTTTATAGCTTTTTAAAGTTTATTACTGGAATTTAATACTTAAGGTCTCCCTCTCCCCATTTCATTGGTCTTTTCTCATATAGATGTTCGCATTTTATTCTTGTATCTACATTTATCTCATATCCAAGGTTTATAGCATATGTAAATATATCGTCCATTCCTTCTTTATTATTTTCATACCTAAATTTTATTTTTTCTAGTACGCTTCTATGTATTTTTATAGAATATAACGCCACGAGCAGGACTTTCAATACCTTTAAGTTTTTGGCAAAGCTTTTCCTAAAAGGTTTATTTGAACCTGCAGGTCCTTTCAGACACCGGTTATATTTCAAACCCTTATAGAATAAAAGTTTGTTTCAAGACCGGCGCTCTACCAGATTAAGCGATCGTGGCTTAGGATTTAGAATTAGTATTATCCTTTTAAATTTAACTAAATCATTATTGGTATATCATTCTTTATCTCATAATCTTTTTTGCACTTATTACATCTTATGATATCTTTTTTCTTCTCATATTTGACATTTCCCTTGCATTTGGGGCAAGCTAATATTTCTAATAATTCTTTTTTTATCATCTAGTATATCCCTATTAGATAATATCCTAATTTTTCTCCTGCTTTTATCAATGTATTAGAATCTATTCCCTGCACTATTATGCAATCGTTTTCGCTATAGACTTTTGTTTCATTTGCCAGCTTCATATAGATTACTGCATCTACTGGTGAGACATTCTTGCATGTGATCTTTGGAGTTTTTGTGTCTTCCCTTGTTGTATAAGCATTTTTTAATGGTATCTGGTAAAGGCTATAATCAGCTGTCCCTAATATTGCCTCAAAAGCAGCTCCTGCTATTATGACATTATTGTCTGTTTGTTTATTTATCTCTATATCCCTTGTGACATAGACGTTTCTGACACCTTTTGGTCTGTTTATCTTATCAAGTAAATTATCTTCAAGATAGATATTCTTTAACTCTTCTGGTTTGTTTCTGAAATGATATATGTATTCTATATTTCCTTTTTCAACATGTGCGCTATAGATTGTCACATTCCCTATTTTTGATACATCTATTCTGTAATCCCCTTTCTTTCCTTCATAAGTGTAACCTTTGTCTAATATCTTGTTTATTATTACTGTTGCTGTGAATCCTATTAAGAACAATAATAAAAAGACTAATGCATAGAATACTACTTTTCTTTTCATATTATCACTCCTGCTTTTGTGTAATATAATTTTTCTATTAATTTGTTTTTATCATCAATTTTGTATTCTAGTATTAAGCAATTATCTTCTGTATATGCTTTGTTTTCTGTTGATTGTTTGAAGTATATTGCACTGTTTTTTTCTGTTTTGCAGTTAATTATTGGCATATCACCGCATTCTTGTTCATTTGCACATCCGAAATATACCTGTTGTTTTATAGTCAGTAATAGTGCTCTTGCTCTCTGCAGATCCTGGTCTGTCTCTTTATTCTCTTTTGAGTTAAATAATATATAGATCTTGTCTTTTAGATTATAGTTTGTCGCAGCATCTATGTTTATCTCTTCTAAATCTCTTGGATGATACTGGAACTGTATGTTTTTCCCGCCAATATTTGAAGTCCAGTATCCCTCATTTTGTACAAATTTATAGCCGTTATAATTATCTTCGTTATTCCCTTGTGGGGTATTATCTTTCCCTAAGAAACTAAAGCTTACTGCTGATAATATCATTATTCCTAATATTCCGAATACTACTATCATACTTAGGTTTTTTTTATTGAAAAAACTCTGCTTGTTTTCTTTTTCTTCACTGGTTATATTTTTAGAATATTTTTTCTTTTTCATTTTATGATTTTATGATTAACAATTTGTTTATTAATTTTATGCAAGAAATATAATAAAAAATAAAAAAAAGGGATTTTATCCCGAACTTAAGCTACTGTTATTCCAGATAAACTTAGGTCTGTTCCCTTTACTGTAACTGCTGTTTGGTCTGTTTTTCCAGCTTCAGTTAGCTTTTGTTTGAATGTGTCTGGGTTCTTTAATAATACAGCAGCTCTTCTTGTATCGTCTGCTTCCCATCCCCATACTAACAATGCTGACTTTGCGCCATTAGCTTTTAACTCAACAACTGCGTCACCTGCACCAGTTAATCCGCTGTCTGTTCCACATGCTGGACTATCTACTGCCATGTTCAACAATTGTCTTGTTGCTCTGTTTACACAAGGTCCACCTACAGCTACTACATTGTAAGCAGTTAAGTCTGCTACATCAGTATCTCTCATTGTTACTGATGCTGATTTAACTACTGTACCACTGCTTGTAGTTCCTTCCTTAGGTCTTGCTACTCTTACCAATGCTTTATAGTCAACTGCATCACCTGGCAAAGCAATTTTCAAGCTATCTGATGACTGGGTTGATTTAGGGTCATAGATTACTAAACCATGCTTTGTCCTCAAGTTCTCTTCTTTTCCAGAGATATCATATAGTGTTCCCATATGATTATACCTTAAATCAATTGCTGTTGTTGTATCAGAGTCGCTATCACCTAAGTAAGTGAATGAATTTTTTGTATCATTCTCAAACTGTATAACAACATTTCCATCTGTGTTTACTGTTACAGCATCTGCAGTTCCAAAGTCTAGTGTTAAGTTACCTTTATTAGTATTATTAGAGTAAGCAAAATCAACAGGTATGCTACTACTCTTATAATCAAAAGTAAATACATCGTTCATTTGAGGCATAACAAAATTTTGTTCACCACCAGGTATTGAAACATTAGCGAACTGAATGAATTCATTTCCGTCTTGTTCCTTTCTACTGAAAGTAATCTCACTTTCATTTATTGCCATAACAACTTCATCTGTATCAGTTCCTGAAGCTACAAAACCTTGATCAGTTAGACCAACTGTCTTAAAAGAGATTGTTCTTGCACCCTCTCTCTTAGTTGTATCACCATCTGCATGTGATAGAGTCCTATCTGCATCTGATGTTATCTCGTATTGTTGGAACATTTCATCTGCTTCACTCATTCCTTCGAATACTATGCATACATAATTGTTTGGTAGACATAAGTAATCTCCAACGTATAAAGCATGTTTTACTGCCGGATTATCTGTCTCAGCCCAATTATTTATGGATATTGCATTTTTAACTTCCAAAGTTGGGGTAGCAGTCATTAAACCTACTAAGTTCCATGTCCATACAGGGTCATCCTCATCTTCCCCGATGTATTCATCACCTGAGTTGTATGTTTTTCTTGCGTCTTCTCCAATAAGTAATGTTGCTCTATCGTTTGCAATTCCATCCTCATTGAATACATCCTGTACTCTTACCTGAACGTTTTTTTCAGTGAATCTAAATGTTCTTGTACTATCTTCAGTAATTGTCAAAGGTTGTCCATCTACTTCTACATCTGCCTTACTAGCTGATGTTCCTTTTAATGTTACTGTTCTTTGTACTCCGCCAACATTTACTACTACACTATCTCCAGCACTTAATCTGTGTGCCTCACCGACATTAGCAGTGACTGATGTATTTGTCGCAGCAGTAATTTCTATGTTCTTTCCTAAGAAAGGTAATAGTATTGGATCATCGGTTGTTGAATCATTCAAGAAGTTTCCACTCTTTAAGTTTTTATCAAACTTGAATCTGTAACCAAAGCTACTTGTTGGTATTTGTACGAATGTTCTCTCTTTCCATTCTTCGCTTCTATCATATGTCAAACCTGATTCTACACTTGAACCGTTTGTTCCTGCACCATTGAAGAATACCTCTTCATGCAGTGAATAATCATCGCTTACTGATCCAATATCAATGTTTACTGAACTATCCAATAAACCTGCTACTTGATTGTCTTGTAGTACACTTCCAAATTCTGTAGAAACATTTAATAGTGTCCCTAAAGCCATATCTTCTGTATCACCTTTCATAAATAAGTCATCAACTTTTTGTGTTCCTAAACTGTTTACACCGTATAATACCTTTCCTGGTACTACTACTTGTGTTGTTGTTCCTGAAGTTGATCCACCTGGTAATCCAGCTAGAACATCTTGTACAGCTGCACTATCTGTGTCTGCTCCCCATACTACAACAGTTTCACCTAAATTTTTTGTGAAAGGACTCGGATAATTTCCTAATGTCCCAACTGCTAAAGCGCCGCTTAAGGTTACTCCTACCATAGCTATGCTAGTTCCTACTGCAGCTACTTTTCTTAATGTCTTTTTTAAAGCAAATTTTTCTTGCATTCTGTAACACCTCCATGTGTTAGTGTATTTTATTTTTTGAGTCTATCGCATCTTTTTAGACTCTAAGTAGAAAGCATAACTTGAATTTATAAAGATATATATGCTATAGTATACATGATTAGGCCTATTTTAGGTTTATACGCCTTAATAAGCCATTTTATGAGGGGTTTCAAAATTGAAAAGTTAAAAATAAGCAGCTTAGTTACTCGACGATAGTAAACTAACAAATTCTAAAGTTTACTGTATATTCATCGCCGTTGTCACTTAATATTACCTCATCTGCTTTCACTCCAGTTTTGCACTCATTATTTATATGTTTTAAATCATCTCCACTCTGTATCCAGAAAGAATAGTTCCTATAATCTTTTAATCCTATTGAATTTATTATATTAGAGCTTTCTGTTTTTGCATAATCACACGCACTCTCATTACAAACAATTCCATCGTTATAACATTCTATCAATGAACTCTTATAGCTTATAGTATTATTACATACATTAACATTGAGTATTGAATTAAGCCAGTTTATAGTATAGCTCTGCTCTATGCTTAAGTCAGTATTATCCTGTTCCTGATGAAGTATTCCAAATTTCAGATAGAATAATGCTCCTATTATTATGATTATGACAACAACCATCAAGCCGACTATCTCCATCTGTCCCATCTTAAATCTAGAATTAAACATTATAGACCTCAACGATCATAAGTGCAATCTTGTATTTATCCTCTTTTACATTATATAATGATATAGGCGTTGCCTCTCTTATTCTGCTAGTTATTGTTTTTGGTTTGTTCTCATATATATTCCATACCCCACAATTTTCTAGATTGTCTTTATCACACTCTTTATTATTTTTCTCAGGATATACTTGATAGAATGTTATGTTCATATATCCATAGCTCTCTGCATATTCTGCCTTCCTTCTCTCTGCTAGGTTTTTGAAAGCTATTAGTTTTAAGTCATCTACACAGTTCTCTTTTATTCCTGATTTGCTGCATCCTAGTTCGGGTATATCATTTAGTGTTATGATATTGATCCTTGTTTTTATTCTGTTGAAATCATCAAAGTCTTTTTTTATGCTGTTGTTTTGATAATTTATGAATACAAACATCCCTATTATTATGATTATCACAAATACAAAGACAGCTAATATTGTCTCCTGTAACTGCAGTTGTCCTTTTTTAGATTTTAGAATACCCACAGACACCCAGCTCCCTGATTGTTTTGTTGTCTTAAATTTTCTACAACTTCATAATTCCCTTTAGCTAAAGATACTAGACTATTATCTATTAGGTCATATTGGCATGTTGTCTTTGTATCAACTCTTTTCAGTAATTTTGTTCTCTCAGAATAATGTACTGCAACAGTTGATAATTTTTTCTTTGCCCTGTTTATTGAGCATTGGTAATTTTCTTGATTATCAGTAAAAAATGCTCCCAGCATTATCTCATCACTGTAATAATCAATATCCTCTCCGAAATTATCATCTTCAAAATAATTTATTTTTTTATTATTATAATCTACATATATAAGATTTACATTTTTATTTTCTCCTATTAATTCTTTTATTTTATTTTCTGAGGGTTTTCTGTTGCTGAATATTATTATTTTTGAGTTCTCTTTTGGTTTTAATTTATTTATTTCTGTTTTTTCATATCTGTTTATTGAACCATCATTGAATAGGTTGAATATTACAGAATATTTTTCTTCTAGATTATCAACATATTCTTTGCTTGATTGGTCATATACTGCATAATATTGTTTTTTTGGATCTGATAAATAAATAAAATTTGTTATCTGGAATGGGAATTTCCATGGCATTAATCCTAAGTCTAATCCATTTACTATCATTTTTTCATTTATGAATACTACCTCATCTTTTAGATTATATGATGGTATGAAATCCTTATTTTTCCCTCCGATGATTATTCTTGCATCTGTTTCATCACAATAATATTCTAATGGGACATTATATCCGAATCTTAATCCCTGTGTATCATAACTATTTACTGATGAACCGCTTCCCCCTATATTTAGTTTTTCAGCTATTCCTAATACATTTCCAAAAAATCTTAGGCTCTCTACATGCTGTCTTTTTTCCTGTAATGTTATGTATTGGAAAGTGAACATTGTAAAGAATCCTAATATTATTGCTCCAGAGACTATTACAAATATCCAGTTGAATTGTTCTCCTTGTGCTTTCTTATTCAAATTTTCACCTAAGCTTTTGTTGCTTCAACAACTCTTCCTTTGTTTTCTAATATTATTTTCTGGTCTTTTTTAAAAAAATCTAAACAGAAAGGAATTTTAGTAGTGAGCTTTTCTAAATATAATGGATTCATTTTATTTTTTAAAGTAGAAAAAAATATATTTTTATCACCAGTTGTTTGATATACTCTTATTTCTTCTTCTATATCTTTAAATATTATATTATTAAAATCTACCTCATTTTTTGTATCTGCAAAACACATTCCTTTTATATTATCTGGTAAAAGCAATTCACACCTGTTATTTGTTGTTCCTGTTTTTTTCACAAAACTACATTCTATGCTTGTTCCTGGATATAATTTTGAAGTATCATCAACATTTTTCTTTAAGTCATTGATGAATTTCGTCTCTCCTACCTGTTCTCCTAATCCTAATAAATTTTTTATTGAACTCCATCCAAAAACTAATATCATCCCTATGACTAATATCGCAAAAATATATGTCAACGGTTGTGACATCAGCTGCCCCTTTTTCATATAATATTAAAACTAAATGCTCTTTATTTATCTTTCTATAGAAAAATTTAAATTAAAGTGAAACAAGAAAGTTACTAATGACAATTAAAAAAGAAAATCCATTGAAAGAGTTGTATGGATTTGGCAAGAATAAAAAATAACAAGAAAAAAGTTTCTCAGATATAGAAAAGAATTAGAAAGCAAATATATGTAACTATTTTTTCTCTAATCTTTTCTGTTTCTCAGGTTTTTGTAAGTAATTATCTTTTTTAAGGACACTTTTTCCTAGTTTTATTTCTATATTTTTCCTTGCAGAGCCAGCTACTTCTCCACCATCCTTAGCATCTTCCTTTAATTCTTTGAATTTTTCAGAATTTCTCTCTCTTGTAAGCCTAGTTGTTGAAGCTTCACCAAGCATTGTTAATATTAATTCCATGTCATCCATATGATCACGCAAATTTTCTTTTTTTAATCCTTTGAATTTTTTATATTCTTCAACATTTTTATCAAAAGTTGCTTTCGTGATTTCATTTGTTAATATTGCAAAGTCTACATCTTACTTTACATCTCTTTTTTTCCATTCATCAGTTAATTCCTGTCTTACAACTATACCTCTTACTCTTTTTTCTATCCATTCTTCAGAATATCCTTTTTGTCTATAGATTTCTTTCATCCTTTGCTGAGCAAGTTCTGGGTTCTCTATTTCTTTAACACGTTCATATCCAACTTTAGCTAGCCATAACTTGAAAGGTTCAGCTTTAGCAGAGGGTATAGACTGAATAATCCTAAAAGCGCCTTCTGTATTAATACAATCAGTTTCATAATATTTACCATCTGATGCAATTAATTTCAGTTGGTTACAATTTGTAACCGCCTCACTTCCTTCATCTTTTAACCTAAATTTTAATACTTTCCAATAATTTCTCGGATCTGGACTTTCTGAAAGAATACCTGTAATATCAACTACAGAAAACCACCATTCATTATTATGCCATGTTTTTCTTATATTTTTTCCTTCAAAAACTGCAATAGCATTATGTGAGTCCATTATTATAATAAGATTATTTAGTATTTAAACCTGGCGCGCAAGTTTGTCGTGTCCAGTGGAGAGAAGACATTTTATGAAGTTTCCACAAGAAATGTTATGCAAATTGTATTCTTGCATTCTCTAGTTTGTTTCCGAATTCATCTTTGCAAGAAACATAATAAACACTTGATCCAGGTGTGCTTGTCTTTTGTACATTTCCATCACTAATCATTAAATTTCCAGATGTTTCATAATCAAATATTCCGTCTATACTATCCTTGCATACTGCTTTTTCATTTAATTCTATTGTAAATACTGGTGGTTGTAAGCTCTCATCTGTATATATTTTTACTATTGATGGTGGTACTACATCATTTTCTATTGTGAAATTTATATTTGTAAATGCATTATTTCCTGCTATATCCTCACATCCTATATATATATCCTGTCTTCCTGTTGGTGGACTCCATGGTTGTATATGTATGCTGGAGTTTGTTTTTAAAAATGGTGTCATTGATCCTAAATTATTTTTTAATGACTCTTGTTGTGTATATTTGCAATTTGCATTTCCATTTAACAATGCTCCACCATCTGTTGTTACTTTTATTGTTAAATTAGCTTGTTGTTGAGATGTTTTTATTATTCCAGATGGCTCTTTTGTTTCTATCTCTAATGGCTCGCTTGCTTTCAATGTTAGTCTATATGCCTCTTTGTTATAATTTTTATTTTCTGATTTATCCTGGCATTTGAAGTATACAAATTTATTATCTCCTTTATTCATTCCTGTTGTATTTATTCCAGGACCGAATGCTCCTATTTGTTGTGTTCCTACATTCTGGCATTCATAATATCCTAGACTGTTTAGTCTGCTTGCAACACATTTGTTTTGTTCTGGCATTACTTTGTAATCTAATGGTGTTGTTGACCATTTACAATCACTAGGTTCATTTACATATAATGTTACATCTGTTCTGTTTGTTCCATATCTTAAGTATGTTTCCTGTCCGAAATTTGTACTAACTATTGTTGGTGCTGTGAAATCTGGTTCTTTGCTTACATCAAATTCTACTACATAATCTTTTTCATTTACATTTCCAACAGCATCTTGGCATCTTATATACACTTTATAATTTCCTCCGCCAGTTAATTTCAATCCATCTGCTGTTGCATTTTTTGTTGCTGGATAATACATCTGTTGTGCATGATAATACTTGAATGTGTTGCTCATGAAATAAACATTTTGCATTTCAGGATATCTTATACTATGATCAAAGCTCATTTTACATTGTGCTGGCTCATCTGTCTGTAATGCTACTAAAAACTTATCATATATCTTTACCTCTCCATTTATTTTTAGTCCTGAACTTGTTTCTTGTACTTTATCTTGTAATTCTTTACTGAATCCTTCCTTCCATGGTTTTATTACTGGACTATTTACATCATATTTTGATAAGCTTACACATTGTTCTTCTGTTGATCCTTTATTTACTAAATCACAGCTTGCTCCTAAACTTTTGCATCTATATTCTGAACATGCTTTTAGTGCTTTGACATCTTTTGGAGTTTTATCATTATTCAAATAATCTGTATAACTTGGATTACATCTTTCACATTGATCTTTGTCTGCTGTTTTTACTGCTGGTGCTTGCCATGGTTGACATGTTGTACTTACTGTAACTTTCTCAGTTTTTTCTAATAATGTATTTCCAATTTCAAATATTGTATAAGCCCACATTATTGAATTAAATGCTACTAAAGCTTGTGTGGTAGTTGAAAAGACAACTTTTTCTGATGTTTGTTTTATAGCTTCATGAGCAAGTTCAGCATCTACTTCTTGAGCTAAAACTTGAGCTGCTTGTTCTTGAGCGTTAGTTAATGTTTGTTCTGCAGCTTGTTTTTGTAGTGCCACACTCTCAAGACTTCTCTCTAATTCTTGTACTACAGCATCTGCTCCAGCTTTCTCAGCTTGCTCGAATGAAGTTTTCTTAAGAGTTTCTTCTGTTACTAATTTTGTAAATTCTACATTAGCTTGAGCTACAGCTTCGTCAGCAGCAACTCTTCTAGCAGTTATCTCTCCTAAAGTTTTACTAGATTCATCTATTGCTTTAGTTGCAACTTCGTGTGCAGCAGCTTCTTCAGCACTTACTATACCCTGATTAAATGTAGTTTTTTCTATCGCAGGTACCAAACCAAATACCTCTCTAAGTAAAAATCCATGAGGGGTTAATCCTAGTCCTATCCCTAAAGCTTGTCCTGTTGCTAAAGGAGTTAAGAAAGCCAAACCTATACCTGTTGACAATGAAACTGCCCCGGCACCAAGTAACTTTTTCTCATCACCTAAATATAATGCTCTGAAGAACCTATTTCCTCTCTCTCCTTTTTTAGTATTACTCTCAAACCTAAAGAATGTGCTACCTTTACTCCAATCTGGATTTGAGCTTAGATTTCCAGGAACTTCATTTGATTTTCCATATTTGTATTCTAATCCGTTATTTCTTCCTTCTTCAGTTTTTGAATCTGACCTAATAGCATTAGCTAATTCACCATTTACTTTCTCAGTATTAGAAAATCCATATTTTGTTAATTTTAAGTTTTCAGGAACGTTTCCATCATCTATTAAATAATTATAATCTGCTCCGCAATCCCCATAGCTTCTACATAAGTTATTTGCTGCTTGTAAATAATCTTGACTGAAACATTCTGCTCCGTATACTAATTGCCATCCACCTTGAAATCCACTTTTTAATCCAGTTGCTAAAGCAGTAACAGCTACAGCAACACCAACAGGTAACCCTACAGTTCCTAAAGTTACTCCAGTAGCAATACCAGCACCTGCTCCAAAGACTCCTCCGATAGCAACTCCAGATCCTGCTTGTTCATCAGGAGAATTATCACATAGTCCTAAAACTCTATTCCATCCACCACATACAAACATTGCTGTACATTCTAAATTTGCTTTTCCACAAGTATCTGATCCTTCACCTTGCCAGAATTTTGCTCCTGGACTTACTGCTGGTGAACATTTGCTTCCTGTCCATTGACAATCTCTTTTTGTTCTATCTCCACAACATTCTTCATCTTTTTTTAATGCATCTTCATATGTTCCTTTGCTCATTGTAAATGAATCTGCTGTATTACAACTATCTATACATGATTGCCATTCATTTTTCAAACATCTTCCTTCAGTATATATTCCACCTAATATTTCATTTCCTTGTTCATCTTTTCTTGGTACATCTACATTAGCTGAATAACAGAATTCTTGTCTGTAATCTTTACAAGGTTCTACTAATTCTTTTCCATTGATACATAAACTTCTATAATATCTTGATCCTACTGGATCCTGTCCATATAATTTATTTGCATCTTGTTCTTTACTATCTGATTGGCACCAGCTCTCTCCATTTAAGATTTCATTTGTTTTCAATTCTGCTGGATCTGTTCCGTGATATCCTTCTAAGTTAACACTTAATTTCTTACTATTATCAGAGTTAGCATCTTGTCCTTCACATTTTAAACTTTCACAACTAAATACTCCATCTTTATCACTATCACCGCAAAGACTTCCTTTACTGTAATCGCATTTTTCTTTTATTCCTTCTGGATTTCCACAACTATCTTTCCAGTATACACTATCATCATCTGGTAAACACATTGTATTTCCTTTTCCATTTGTTGTATGATCAGCAGAAGCACAAGAACATAATCCCTGTAATGAAGCACAATATTTATCTTTATAAAACCCTGTTCCATTGACAGCAGAAGGTACATTGCATGTTGATTTTGCTCCGTAACTGCATCCACTATCAGTTACACAGCATCCTTTTTCTGTATTTTTAGCTAAATTTAAACATGAAGACTCATCTTGTACATCTGCTCTGAAATCTAATTCTAGATCTGGGAATCTGCTTGTCTCATTTAAACATCTTCCTTTTGTTAATATTGAAGCTTGTGTTCCTATTACACAACATCCTACATTACACTCCTGTACATTACATGATGGATCTGCACTATAACTTCCTCCATATTGTTTTTCACATAATGCTTTTGGATAATTATTATAACAATATCCACCTATTCCTGCACAACATCCTGATTTACAATAACTTGTCTGTTCACAGCTTGTTGGTGCAAAACTTGATCCTGAAGCACAATTATCCTGAGAAGCTGTCTGGCAGTACTCTCCTGATTTTGTTTTCTCGCAGCATCCTACAGTTGAATCTGCATTTACAATAGGAGAACTTAAACTAAAACTTATTGAGAATACTAGACTGATTACTAAGAACATTTCTATAAAACTTATCACTCTTTTATATTTATTCATGAACTCTCTCCCTCTACAGCAAACCATAGTTCATAATCGTTTCCATCTTTATTTATTTTATAGACTTTGTTAGGGAATGGTCTCTCAACATTTATTAAATATTTTCCTTTTTTGTTTAGCATATAGAATAATTGTTCAAAATTGCCGAATTTAGCTTCTGAATTTACTATATCATAGCTTACATCATATAATTCTTTTAATGGGATATCTAATACAACATTTACTGGTTTTAGGCTTGTTATATCCTCATCTTTTTTTAATTGTATATCATAATTTACAGTAACTAATATTCCTGATCCTACTGCTTCTGTTTTTGTTGTTAATGCTTTGCTTCCTCTTACTTCATATCCAAATTTTTGTGATTCTAATAGATCTTTATTTATGCAATTTTCTACCTCATTTCTTAATACATTATTCAGATTATCAGTCATTGTTTTTAATGGTGGTAAATAATTTAGACATCTATCATCACCTGGTATATTTTTGCAATAATATTTTACTTTCACGCTTTTATATAATAAATAATCTGTTGGATAATAATCTGCTCCCTGTTCTAAGAATGTTTTTACTGTTGTATCTTTTTGTTTGTTTACACACTCTTTCAAATTAGTTTCAATTGGTTTTAATTTATCCTGTAAGAACTGGAATGATGGTATTCCTATGCCTGTCTGTTTTCTTGCGAATAATACTAAAGCGACAACTAATATGAGAACTATTCCTAATATAACAAAAACACTTACCTGCCCTCTTTTATTCATAGTTAATATCCTCTTAAGTTTATATTTAAATGTTTTTATTTATTTTTCTAAATATTTCATTACAATATTGATTAAGATTTTTGTCTGCTTGATTAAAGCCTCTCCCTCTTTCAATGAGATAGTATTTCCATAATAATTGATTCCGTTTCTTATTTTTCTTAGCTCATCAAATATTTTTGCTGAATTCTCATCTTTTACTATTTCATTTAAGAATGAAGCATAACAATCATGATTATAGATTTTATAACCTTTATTTATTGCCAAAGCCTCTAAAAGTTCTCTCAAAGAGTCATATACTAATATAAATTTTGAAGCTGCAGTTCTAATATCTAATTCTAATAAATTGCTTGAATAGAGTTTATTATTACTTTGCATTATCAAAGATTTGACAAGTTCTGGATCTGTTTTTATTTCTTTTACTAATTTTTGTTTATTGCATTTTTCCCAATCCATACTCTGCTCCAGATAGATTATATCCTTTTAGTATATTATTTAATAATTCTTTATTCTTTATATCCTTGATTGAGTCAAATCTGAAAATTTGTATCTTCCTGCCTAGTTTCTTCTCAAATTTTTGGAAATTTATTTTTTTATCACTTACAGATATTATTGCCATATCAATATCAGAATTTTCTGTTACTTCTGCTTTAGATAATGAACCAAATAGTATTATATTAGCTATTTTATATTCATTTGATAAATATTCTATAAATCCAATTTTCTCTAACAGATTTTTCCAATACGTCTTGCATAAGTCAACAAACATCCAGCTGTCTCTATCAGCACTGAAAAATAGATATATTCTGTCTTCTTCTCTTTTTAATAGTCCTTCCTTAAAATAAAGATTAAGTAAAATAGAAGCAGTAGGAGGGCTTATATCTAATATTTTTGCATACTCTCTAACACTTATCTTTCTATAGCAGTCATTGAAAAATGGTTTTAGATGATTAAATATTTCTAACATATGTTAAAATTAATTAACAGTTGTTAATAAAAGTTTCTATTTATTTACATACACTTCAAATGGTCCCGCCTTGTTCTCATATCTGTCTGTGCATCCTATTTTAAAATATTTATTATCCTTGTCTATGTTTATAGAATGTATAATTCCATTATTGTCTTTTGATAATGTATTCTCAGTATTGAAATCAAATGTTTTATTGAATGAGTATTTGCAGACAGAATTTTCATTTGTATTTATCAATAATTGGTTTTCACTCTGATATATTTTTAATATCAATGGAGCACTTGTATCTTTTTCTGCTTTGAATTGTACATCTCCATTTAGTTTATTTCCTGCTTTATCCACACAAGTATATTCTATTTTATTTTCTCCTGATTTTAGATTTATTCCTGGTTGTTTATGTAAGTTAGTTCCCTCTCCCTCTAAAAACTCTACATATCCTGTTCCTGGATTCCATTTGCAGTTTGCATTTCCTTCAGTTCCTCCCTCTGTTGTTAACTGTAATGTTATCTGATTATCATATATTGTTCCTTCACATTTCTCATTGTTTTCAGATAGACATTTTATCTCTAAGAGTTTTAATTCAGTTGATTTTTTTATCCTGTATCCCTCTATTGGTATGCTCTGTGTATTATTATTGTATTCTAGATCCTGGCATCTGAACCATATCCTGTTCTCATTTTCAGTTCCTATTTGTGAATTGCATGTATATGGCTGTGTCGCATCTTCAGGTTCATTACAGACTAGTTCATTTGTCATATGTCCATAATCAACGTTCGTGCTTGAGTCTGTCCATCTGCATCCATTTACCTGTTCATCCAGCATTAATTGTAGATTTATTGAACTTCCATTGTGTATTACATAAGCACTATCTTTCTGCCCTTCATTTCTGTTCCAGTCTCCATATCCTGTTATTGTTTTTATCTGGAATATTGTTGGTGCTGTTTTATCAGGATATTTTCCTATATCAAACTTTACTAAGTATCTGTCTTCGTTCTCATTATTTGATACATCCTCGCATGCGAAATAAAGATTATTTTCTCCGATTTCCAATGAATTTAATTCTAGAGTATGCTCAAATGCTAATCCATCATCAAATGTTCTCATATCCTGATACTCTTGTGTAACATCTGTTGTATATCTGCATCTTGTTAGGTCTGCATCATTATTTGTTGGATTTCTTGTCTCTAGTGTTATTGTTATTTTATTTCCTGGTTTTATTTTTCCTGATACATATGTTGCTCCCTGTATTCCTGCAGAGTTTTCTTCTTTATTTATATTGCAGTTGTCTTGGCATTCATATTTTATTTCTTTGACATTTATTTTCGGGCTTATTACATCTCTATCTTGTTGTTCTATGCATCTTGCTCCTAGATTGCTATCTTGCCATAAACAGTCTTTTCCTAGGCTCGCGCACATCTGTCTTGTACATTCATATCCATCTAGTGCAAAGTTTTTATTTTTTGAGCTTGGTAATAATCCGCAATCTCCGCTTAGATAATCACATGTGCTTCCGCTTTTTGTCTCATTATTATATGTGTGGCATCTCCAGCATTCATTCTCTAATGGAGGTTCCCATGGATCACAATTATTGCTAGAGTGTCTTCTTTTTACATCATCTCCCCATATTAATGGTAGTTCAAAATAAGCTGCTATGCCTCCAATAATAAGGGTAACAGGATTAGCAACCAAAACTGCAAGTGCATATGTATAGATTATTTTTCCTTCTACAGCTAAGCCTGGATCTTTCCTGAAGGAGTCTATTCCCTCTAACTCAGCAACTATACCTCTCCCTGCATATTTGAATACTGTAAAATTAAATTCATTTGGTGCTGTATCTAGATAATATTTTTTTCTGCTGCACTCTTTTCCTTCATATTTGCTTTTTAGTCCTGTACTGCTTCCGCATTCAAAATAATATCCTTCAGAACCCCACTTCTCTAATATATTCCATTTTGCTCCACAATCTCCATAAGTTCCGCACAGGAAATTTTGGTTGTTTATGTATGCTGTGCTTCTTTCTGGATAAGTATTGCAGTTTTTTGTGCAGCTCCATTCATCTTCAAAGTCCTCTCTCTTCCACTGTGTTGCAATTCTAGAATCTCCTAATGCACATTCCTCTTCAGCTTTTGTTAAAAGAGCATTATTAGCTCCTATATTTTTTATTGCTATATTGCCTGGAGGTACAAATGGAAGACAATATCCATCCTGTTTTATTGTTGCTTCTATTTCTATCACAGTTAGAAATTCACTTTTTCCTTTTCGTGATATATTGATATCCATTATTTCTGTGACTGTTTTTTCAAGGTTTAGTTTTAATTCATATTTGTATAAGATCTTATCTCCTGTTTTTTGTTTTTCTGTTTGTACTGCTTCTGATAATGATTTTGTTAATTCTGTTTCATCATTTTTATTTATGAATAGTATTTTGACATCATTTAGTCTTGATGTTATTTTTTTACCTGATAGTGTTATAACTCCTTCAGAGTTTATATTAGCATTTACTGGTAATAAAAAATTAAAACCTAATACTCTTTCAGAACCTGTTATACCGCTTTTTTCTCCTAGTCCTATCCATGAGCATAGACTTGCTTTTCCACAACAGTCTGCTTTTGTCTCTCCCTCTTTTAGATTGTTCTCATCATTGCAGGATAGGCATTCTTGATAATCATTGTCTATGCACATCGCTCTTGAATCTTGTATATAATTTAATGCTGTTTGTTCAGAGTTATCATAGACGCATATTTTGTTTCTGTTTCCCTCACCGCACATCTGGACTTCTTCTTTTCCGTTAATACATGCATGTAAGTAATGTGATGTTCCTGGCAGATCTAATCCTAATCCTACTGCACTCTGGTATTCACACCATGACTCCCCATTTTTCCTTAAGTTACCATCGTTGTTTAATACTCCGTCACCATTTTCATCTACTAATGGATTGTCTTGTGTATTCTTGCAGTTCATATCCTCGCATGAATATTTTCCATCTCCATCTTTGTCTCCGCATATTGATCCTGCTCTTGCATCACACCTCTCTTTTAGTGTTGGATTTCCGCATGAATCATAACTGTAAAGATCATTACCTGAACATGCTGTTGTTGGATTATCATTATTACAAGTGCATCCTGATACTCTTGTGCATGCCTGGTTTGTAAAGAATTCTTCTCCGCAATTATCTCCTGATGCATATGAACATCCTTCCTCTGATTTGCAGCATCCTTTTGATCTGCTCTCACATACCTGATTACAGCTCCCTATATCTGCAGCATCATTTGTTGTTCCACCTAGTTCTTGGCATTTCTCCTCTCCCATTAGGCTGCATCCATTTCCTAGTACACAGCATTTTGGCTGGCATTGTCCTATATTGCACTCTGCATCATTATAATATTCTCCTGAACATGATCCTTGTAATACTCCTTTGACACAATTTCCATCTAATTTGCAGCACCCTCTGTTCTTGCATTCATTTAGATTGTCACAGCTTACAGGAGAGTATCCCTGCTCACATTGCTCTTGTGTTATTCCACCTACACAGCTCTGTCCGTTTTTTGCTTTTGCACAGCATGATGCTGTATCTTGTGTTGTAGTCTCAGCAGAAACATTTTGTGGATTTAATAATAGTGTAAATACTATGCTTAATGTTATTATTAAATAAATCTGGAATAATACTAAGCTTTTTTTCATGCTTCTCCCTCTATTCCTATATTGAATTTATATAGCCCATTATAGTCTATCATATAGAATTTATTTGGATAGCTTTTTCTCTCTCTTATCGTATATTCTCCTTTAGATAATAAGCTCATTGTCATGACATCAAAATTCCCTGTAATTGCTTCTTCGCTTAGTATTGTATTTGTTAATTGTATTGCTTTTCCTAATGGCATTTTCACATTGTTTATTATTTCTTCATTCTTTACCTCTGTATTGTCTAATTTTAGTGTTATTGGATAATTTAGTTGTGTTATGATTTCAGTTTCTTTTATACTGACATCAAGATTTAATTCTCCTGCTTCAAGTGTGTAATCTTTTTTTCTGTAAGGGTTTAAGTCTATACAGTTTTTTATCTCTGTTTGTAGATAATTTTTTAATACTTTATTTGTATTTTCTATGCTTAATGGTTTTGCATTGCATATTTTTTCTTGAGGTATGTTCTCACATAATTTTGCTATTTTTGTCCCATGATATGTTACATAATCTTCAGGATTGAAATATCCCCCGCTCTCCCCCAATAATTTCACTGCTTTATCTGTCTCTTTTACTAAACAAGTATTAATTGTTTTTTTTATCTGGTTCATTTGTGAGATAAGATATCCCTCTCTGTCTACTGTTCCTCTGAATTTTTCTCTTATTGAATCCCTTAGCATGAATACAAATATGAATACAAATAATACTAGAACTCCTATTATTACGAAAGTGCTAACTTGCCCCCTTTTTTTAAGCATAACCTTCTATAAAGTGCGATGTTTATAAGCTTTTTCAATAAATATTCCGGCAAGTATGAATAATAACGATAATATTATTGATGTTGTCATTATTTTTCTTAATATTGAGATGAAGAATTCCTGTGTGAATACATTTACAAGTATGTCTGTAGGATTTAGTATCCAGTAATCATTTGTAAATAATATTTGATGGAATTTTATGAAGAATTTTTCAAAGTTTATTAATGATATAATAAATATAATAAAATATATTATCAGATTTAGTATTCCTCCATATTTTAGTATTCTTGATAATATTTTATAATCTTTTTTCTGTATTAAGTAAGAGAATATTATTAATAATGCGATGAATATTATATAAAATAATTTTAATGCATTATTTATTAGTTTTTTTACATCTTCTAGATGTATTCTCTCCCTATAAGTATAATAATCTTTTAATTCTTCTTTATCTTTAAAATAATTTATTAGATTAGAACTTATATTGTTTACATAGCTCTCATTATATTTTGTATAGATATTATTTTCTCTGAATTGTTGCTTATAAGAATTTTCGTCATATACAAAAACTTTGAAACTTAATAACAGGATGAATATTGGTATTAATAAGATTGTAAAATATATTTTTTTCATCAGTCTGTTGGTGTTCTTGGAGCTAGTATGAATTGTAAGCTTAGTTTATCTACGACTCTGTATTCAGTTCTTAGTGGATAATCCTGCCCGAATTCCAATGTGACAACATTTGTTAATTTGCTTCCTTTTATTATCTTCTTCAGGTATTCTATTGAGTATCTTGAGCTTACCCCTTTGTCTCCTACCTGTATTGTTGTCTCATCATCGCTTGTTATCTCTACTTTTCCTTTGCTTATTGTTCCCTCTGATTCTATCACAAAATTATTTGTGCTTGCTGATAAGCTTAGACTGTCTCCTATTATATCCATGTCTTCTATTGCATCATTGAACATTAATGTGTTTGTCTCAATTTTCGCATTGAATTTTAGAGTTGGTATTTTCTGTTCCCTCTCATCTATATCTAATAAGCTTAATTCAAAATTTTTTGTTGTTGTTCCTTTTAGTATTACATGCATCCTGTTTCTCTCTTCATCTAATTCTAATGTTAATATCTCTGTTGGCTTTACTCTCTTTAATATCTGTGTTAGATTTACTAGATTTATTCCTATTGTTTTTTCAGCCTTTACATCATACTCAGCAAATGCACTGCTTAATAAGTTGAATATTACCATTGATACATTTGCAGGATCCATTGCTACTAATTCTATCCTATCTTTTAATATCTTTAGATTAGCCTCATTTACTAATTCAGAAATTATTAATATACTGTCTTTCAGGAATCTTGGTTCATTTAATGTTAATCTCATGTTGTAATTTGTCTATGTAGAGTATTTAAGCATTTATCTATTATGATTTATATAAAAGAAAAGTTAAATTACCCTTATTACAAGTTCTCTCACACCATTGATTACTTGTATTTTCATCTGTTGTCCTGGATTTAATGTAATATCTTTAGATACTGTCCTGTAATTATCACTTCTTGCATCTCTTGCCCTATCTGAGTAATCTGCTTTCTTATACTGTACTACTAACTGATATCTTCTCTCTGTATTACTATTTATATTATAGTCAAAATTCCAGTTTGCTCTTCCTGAACTCAATGAATATACAGGATTTGAGAGGATATTACCTGTATTGATATCGTATGCGTAAAGATATACAGTAGTATTCCTTGGTATGAAATTATTTATTACATCTACATGTATATTTGTTATCTGGACTAAGTTTGTATTAATATCTATTGGTGTCTGTTCATTGATGCTTATCTGTTTTGTATAAGGCAGATAATTATTTTTTACTATTTCAATCCCATAATTATTGATGGAATTTGGTGCTATTAGCGATATATCCTTGATTTCTAATGGTGTTTTTCCAAGGAAGTGTCTCTCACGTGAATTAGCAACTGTAGAATATACATCAGCTCCAGAAGGTTCACTGTTTATTTTCAGATCAGGATATTCTCTTAAGTCTGCATTGAAATTTGTTGATAATCCTCTTACTTTTAATTTATAGTAATAAATTGAAGGATTTATATTTCCAAGTGTTAATCTTAGATTATAATCCCCTGTCTTCAAACGTGTTGTCAATGGTGTTTTTCCTAATGATTCAAATACTCCAGGCTTTTTTTCTATAGCAACATTTACTCCCTGTATTGATGAAATTATTTTTACTGTTGCAAGTTGTGATAATTCTGCATTTATATTTTGTGCTCCATTAATTATTATTGTATTTTTATAATCTGAATATCCATCTTTTTTTATTAGAACTTCATATGTCCCACGATCTAGATAACTATTGAAAGGTGTGTTGCCTCTAAAATTTCCATTAATATAGAGTTTTGATGATGTTGGATTTGAACTGAATTTTACTAGATTTAATGGAGTTAATTCTTCATTTACATTCAAGATTTCTCCAGGTTTTATTTCTATATTGATTATTGATTCTTTATATCCTGTCTTAGTAATCTTAAGCTGATGATTCCCTGTAGGAAGGTTTAATATTGCTGGTGTGTTTTTTCTCATATTATTTATGATCACAGAAGCACCTATAGGATTTGTTTCTACTTTTAATGTTCCTGTATCTGTTGTTTCTGTACTTTTTTGTAGAGATGATCTATCTAAAGTTTTTATAGCACTTCCTGTTTGGAGTTGATCATTTGCTAATATTAAGAATGATGCTGATAATAATACTATTAATATTAAAAAATATTTCAAGAAGTCTGTTTTGTTTTTTGTTTTATGCATTTTATGATTAATTTACTCTGTTATTGCAGGTCCGCCAGCCCATTCTGGTAAGAAAGTTACTATCAATGGCCAATATAATGGGGCAACTACCACTAATACTGAGACTATTGTTGTATGTGTCCAATGCTCTGTCATTCCGCCTGTCATGCTTCCTCTGAGTCCGCCTTTTATTACAGCAGATACTGCATGCATTTTTATATTTAGTATTAATCCTATTATTATTCTTACAGCCCATGGATTGCTTATTATTGGCCACCCTTTTTCTCCTAATCCTGTTACTTGCAGGAAATAGTCTGTATTGAATACAAAGAATAATGCTACTATCATGAATACTACAGAATGTATTCCATGCCCTAGCCAATGGCTTCCTCTGAAATTTTCATCTCTGTGTATTAATATTAATTCATATAATCCTAAAATTAATCCTAGAGAAACTGCTGGAATAAAAATTAATCCTTGTTGTAACACCTCTTCTGCAACCATATATTGTTTCACCTCTAAACTTATATATAAAGATTTTTAATTAAAAAAAAGAGATTAATTTTTCTTCTTATAGAACCTTAATCCAACATAAGTTCCTATTCCAAGTAAAGCCAATGAACCTGCAGCTATTGGGATATATTTTCTGTTGCTTCCTGTATCAGTTACAGCCTGTCCTGTTATAGGATTTTCTGCATTAGGTTGTTCTGTTTTTATATCCTGTACTGGTTGTTCTGCTATAGGCTGTACAGGTGTGCTAGGTACTGTAGCTCTAAATGTTGAGTTTTGTGTGTTTGTTATATTGACTATCTGAGTAGGTGAACTTCTTCTTCCTCCACCACCTCCGCCTCCGGGACTAGGATCACTTGGTGCTGGTGTTGGTGTTCCCTCTATTCCTGAATTTTTCAGTCCTGAGACTTGCAATAAACTATTTTCTATTTGTGTACATGTGATAGAATTTATAGTAATTCCTGCAGCATTATTTAAACAAGCTGTAAAGTCATACTCATTTTCTTGGTTACAGTCTGCACTTATATCATCTTGACTTGTTACTTTTGCATCTTTCACACATAATTTTGCAAAGTTATTATTTTTGAAATACAGTGTTTTAGTTTCATCTGCTTGCAATTGTCCATCAAAGTCTACCCCAATATAATTTGTGCTTAAGTTTATTGTTAGTCTGCTTAGATCAATTTTGTTTGTGTTGAAATCATGTGTTAATCCTAACAATTCTAAATCTCCGTCACTTACATTTAAGTATGTTGAGAATGCAGGAAGGTATTTTGGATTTTTTGCTAAGTCAACATTATTAAGTAATAGTCTCAAGTTTGTTATTCCTGTTGTCTTTATCTGTGCTCTATCCCAATATGCTAAATTAGGATTATTATCACAATCATCTCCAAATATATCATTATCAGCATTTAATTGCAATGCATTTACTAATCCCAAACAATTATCTACATTATCATCTACAAGATCGCCATCATTATCTAGTAAAGCATCTTTTGTTATTGTTACTGAATAAGCCACAGTCTCACAAGAACCTTCTGGTGTGCAGAAATCTGGCTGTACAACACCAAACCATATTGTATTCTCCCCTTCATGTAGTCTGAAATATACTGTATTAGTATCTATTGGTTTAATATCTTTTTCATCATTGGTAAAGGAATAAAAATAAATTTCTGTCTCTTTTGATGTTTCTAAATCAAATCTTGCAACATCTTCATATCCTCTTGCACGTAAACTGTACAACTTCGTTTCTGGATTGAATACTGGGTCTATGTTACCCTCTAAATCATCACTGATTGATGTTAATGTTACAAGTTCTATAGGAACCACTCCATTTTCTTTTTGTACTATGAAATCATAACTTATAGAATCCTCAATAAAGTCATCTGTTATTATTCTTGCACGTATCCTATTATTTCCATTATATAATTTTATGGTTGCTGTTCCATCTGGATTAAAATTTATATTATCTTCATTTTCACCTAATTTTACATCATAAAATAAATCGTACTCAATGATTCCGTCAACTTCTTCTATTTCTGTTACTTTTATTTGTTCCTCATTTATTTGTTCATTGAATATTGGAATAAATAGGGAGTACTTTGCTAGTTGTAGATCTAGTGTTATTGTATCCTCTCCATCTTCAGCTGCTATTGTAAATTCATCTTTGAATATATTATATTCTGGATTAAAACTTCCCTCTAGATTTTCTGTTACTGATTTTATTGATACTAGTGTTCCGACAAATGCCAGAGCATAAACATTATTCTCATTTGATTCTGCCACTGCATCTTCTGTATCTAATTCTACAGTTAATATTGAATTTGTTGTTGGAGCCTCAATATTTTCAAATGTGTACTCTACTGAATTTCCGGAAATTAATGTATCTTGTATATCTAAATTTGTAGTGACTGCTGGTGGCATCTCTATCTCTGCAATATCTGTTATTGTACCATCTGCTATTGCAGACCATGACACTTTTAGTTTAGGCTTCGCTTCAAGCTCACCTGCAGAATTCTCTAGTGCTGATGCTAGATTTTCTGTTGTCTGATAGTTTATGTAATCATCTTGTCCGTTATTTACTACTCTAATGAATAATTGTTTTGTTTCAGTATTATATTCCTCTTCATCAATCTCTAGATCTGCTAGAAAATCATCTATATCACATATGTCTCCCTCTCCATCATTATCATAATCACTTTGTTCTGTATTGCTGTTTATTGGGCAATTATCTTGAGAATCTTCTATAGTATCATCATCTGTATCAATTATAGGTATAACAATTGCATCTCCACCTACAGCACCACCGCCTGCTCCAGAACTTTCAGGCAAATGTGTTGGATCATGATCTGCATATACAGGTAAAACTAATAGTAATAAGGCTAAAACTGCGTACAGATTTATATGTGATTTTTTCATTATATTAAGATAATAAATATATTTATAAACTTAACTTTTGTATTTATCATCGGTAATTAATACTCTCTCCATACTTTGGAGCATTTGGTGCATTTGAAGAATCTTGTCTCAGGCTCGTCCCCACCTCTTGTCTGTTTAGTCCAAAAATAAGCCTCTGTATTGCCACATGTACAGTCAGTAGGCATCCTTGGAAGGTTTTCCTCATTCTTATCAACAACTACTATATCATCACTCTTCTTTTTCTTCTCTGTAATCTTGCTCTCGACACTAGTATAACCGCAGCTGCATTTCATCTTACCATCTTTCGGCATAAGTAAATTATCGCATTTTGGGCAGAAGATTTTAATCACCTCTTTTAAACTTTTGAAGTCTTATAGATACAACTGACGGATCAATATCTAAATTTTGAGCAATTTCTTTTTGAGTCAAACCCTTATTTTTTAAAGATATGGCAAGATTATAAGCTTCAGATCTTTGTTTATTGTCTTTAATTTTAAACATGATAGGTAATTATCTTTACAATTTATAATCCTTTTGTTTAAAAGATTTTATTTATCAATTCCACAAATGCAAGTTTAGCCCACCCAAGATAAGGCACTCTTACTGCTGCTTTGCCTATTACTTTATCAGGAGTTATATGCATCTCATCAAATCTTGAGAATTTATTTGTTATCCCATTATCTCCCTTTGTCTGGTAAGTCCCATTCTCAATTTTTACAACCCTGTGTATTATAGGTTCATCAACACTTCCCCAGAATACTATGACATCTCCTTTTTTTATCTCTTTAAGTCGTGTTAATATCATTAAGTCTCCTTTATTGAATCCTGTCTTGAATTTATAATCACTAAAAGATGTTTTGTTGATATCAAACTTTAGGTATATATCTTTATTTAATGACCACCAATAATCAAATCCTTGTACTTCATGTTCCATGCTTCCTGAGATTACTGCAACTACAGGATGTGTTGTACCTAGCATAAATCCTAATCCCGGATATATCAAGAATTTTACAAGTATGAATGCTATTATTATATTTACAAACCAGCTTGCCCAGCTGTCATCATTCCATATGAATCGCCAAGTTTTTTTCAAAGTTTCTTTCATATTCATTGAAAATTAAATTCAATTAAGTAGGATATAAATGTTTGTTTCAATAAAAAATATCATTTTAATATATTCTGTATCAATTATGGTTTTATTAAAAAAATAATGTTGAAAGATTGTTTACTGAAAATACTATTCAGAATTTTTTTAGCATTAGATAAAGTCCGGATATTCCTCCAAGGACTAAGAGTATGCTTATTGCAAGATAGATATTCCTGTTTTGTTCAGGTTCATTATTTAGTTGTGGTAATATCTCTTTCACGCCTGAATTTTCCTGTATCTGTTGCTGGTTATTTTCTGATTGTAATGTATTTATGTTTGAATCACCGAAGGATTCCTCAGGTGTTGGATTTGTTTGTGAATTAGTGTTTATGCTTGATCCACTTCCAGATCCTCCACTGCTTCCGCCACTACCTCCAGATCCTCCTGAACTTTCTCCTGATGGAGCTACAGATGGAGTTTCAGATATAGTTGTAGAATCATTGCTAGGTATATAATCAGTTCTGTTTAAGGGACTATTGCCTGTATTATTTATAGGATGTCCATCAGATACTTTAAATTGACATATACTATTTACACAAGATTGTCCTGGAACAGTGCATTCAATATCTTTTGTACATTTACCTGTCTGTTCTTTGAAAAGGATTTTTATCTCTTCCTCGCTTAATGCTTTTTTATAAAGTTTTACCTCTCTTATTATTCCAGAAAAATATTCTGTTGGAGCTACTGTACCATAATTATTAGGCAATGTTCCAATAAATAAATTATATCCGCTGCTACTTTTATCTATTGGATAAGTATCTGATGTAGAAATTAATTTCCCATTTACATATAATCTTGCTTTTTCTTTTAGTTTTGTATTATCTACTACAACTATTGCATTAGTCCATTTTTTATTATAATCTCCTGGAGCAGAAACTATATTATTAGGCATTCCTTTTGTATTTATTGTAAATACAAGTTGATTTTGTGAAGGCAGTGATAATATATATCTTCCCCTGTCAGTCCCTCTTGCTGATCCTCCTATATATTCAGCGACTATAGGATACCATGGATAATGCTTATCATATCTCATGTCTGTATCAAGATAAAATGTAGCCTCTATTGTATAAGAATTTAAGTCCCCAACTTTTTGTTCTTCTGGTAGTTTAACAGGTGCTGCATTCACATCAAATTTTAAATTTTTATATGGATCATTTTTTGTTGTAATAAGATTATTATTTATTTTCAGGCCTAAATCTAAATTTTTTATATTTGAAGATAATGGATTAGATGAAGCCTGTTTAAGATCATTCAATACACTTTTTCCAGTTATTTTTGAGCTTATCAGATCAGCAATCCCTATTAATAAGAGTATCATAACTGAGAATATAATTATCTTAAGGATAATGTTTTTATTTTTTTTATTTTTTGTTGTTTCCATTTTTAAGGTGATATTATCTCGCCTCTTGCATTTAGTGGAACCTCTGGAACCAGTATTTCTTCATATATTGTTCCAGTGCAGTCATAATTCCTTGTAGATAGATTTTTTCCAGGACCTAAAGTTTCTAATACTGGTCTGATTACTTCAGGTTTAAACAAAATTGTTCCTTCTGTTGGGTTAAGTCTTATTTTTGAATTTGTAGGCTGACCTGTTCTAGCATCAATATAGCTAATATGCGGATTGTCAATTTCAAGAATACAATCATTATCAATTGCAGGTCTAGGACGGGTATTTGTTCCAAAGTTTACTATTACAAATGCGTGTTCATACTCACGTGTAGCATACATGCAGTTATTTCCATAATTATTATGTTTATATCTTTCTATTGGTTTCCCAGTAGCTGTTTCTTGAATATATGACCATGCAGGATAAATATATCTTCTTGAAGATTCAGTTGCATCAGGTATTGGTTGCAGAAGAGATCCCTCATTTGCTGCAAGTAAAAATGCTGAATAAGTAGTTAATAAAATATCAGGTTTGCCACTTTTTTGGGCAACTTGCATACCAACCACAATCTTTTTCTTTTTTACATTTGCTGTATAATCTAGAATATCAATTTTATTTTTTTCATGTAAGTTGTCTGAAGCAAAGTCACGAGATGGATTGCCTATAAAAGTTTCAATCATAAGTCCATCAGCATAATTAAGGTACTTATCTAGTATTGGAGCATTTGTTTCTATAGGATAATCATCACCATATTGAAGATTAATAATAATCTGCCTATCCCCTAATAATGTCTTTGCATCATGAAGTAATTCAACATAACCATCAGGTCCCGATCCATTAAGATAACACATCCAATATTCACCAGGAAGAAGTTTATTAGGTTGAGGGCTTTGTTCTCCAAGTAGTTTGTTTATTGCAAGAGGACGGACTTTTTTGCATCTTTCGACATTAGTAAATAATTGTGTGGGATTAGTTGGTGTTTTCAAGAATATACGGTGATAAAAACGTGCATTAATATTATCAAAAAACAAGCCCATATAATATTTTTTATCCATATCAGGAACATTTGGACTTTTATAATTAAAAGAATCATCAATTATCTTTTTTGCTTCTGCAGGGATTTGGTCTTTAAATGTTTGTGAAAAACCATAGTATTTTGTTATTAGGCTTAAGAAATATTTACGTGCTTTAGGATTATCCAGATCTACTTCACGCCTTCCAAATGTACAATAATCATTGGAATTTAGAACTTGAACACTTTGTTGGACTTGTTCAGCAGACATACCTTTGAATATAGTATCGGCAAATAACTTATTTCCATTTTCAAAGGAAAAAGTTTTCATGGCAGAGCCAAAAGTTAGATATGGGAATACTTTGTTTTGGGCTATAGAATATTTACTACTTTTTTTAACGCCTGTATGGGTTTGATCTTCGCAGACTTTATCTATAAAATTCTCTATCTTGACATTCGGTTTAGGCGTTAAGGCAATAGGAGCTCTTAAGTAATCTACAGTTGATTCTTGGGAAAAAAAGTCCCAGCCTAACATCTGAGTAGCAACTCCAGGCACAGCAGCACCAATCATTGGGATGGTAGGCATAATTAATTCAGATGGATAAAATTGTGTATTATCATAGTATCTAAGAGAGGTATGTATAGATGGACGCGTATAAAACCCAGAATAATATTTAGGGTTCATTCTATAAATTAGATCTGACCTTTGGAATCTAAATGGAATATTCCTTTCTAAAATGTATTTAGGTTGAGAGCTGAAATGGGTTTTGGATGCTAGGTCAGGACGCGCACAACTTGATTCAAAATAAGTGTAAAGTCCATGTCCATATAGATCAACTGTAAACTCTTCTCTTTGCAGGAATATTGTACCTTGTCCTAATTGATGGTCAGTTTTATAGCATCCATTTTGTACTATAGCTACAGGAGCACTCCTTTCCTCAATCCACCATTCATATTTATGATCGTCAGATAGCCAGTTTGATGAGAAGCAAAGTGAAGATTTCCATTCTAGTTCATTTTTTGCAGGTTTGAATTTAGATTCAGGTATTTTATAGTATGTCTGTCCTGGAGTTAATGGCATTTCCCATTCTGGTCTCTGGAATGTTGAAACACTTTTTCCTTCTTTTGTAGAATATAGTCTTATTCCTACATATGCTGGATCTCCTGTTAATGGTTTTGGATGCGGTGTTATATCCCTAAAGACTAAAACATAATGTTTGTTATTGCTTGGTATTGGATTTTTCCAGTTTAATGTGATATACTTATTTAAGACAATAATATTTCCATTCTCGCACTTAGAAAAACCATATTTAGAGGTTATATAATCATTTCCACAATTAGTATTAGTTGTAGTATTCTGCATTGTTGTAGTATTTTTTTGTCTGGTATTCAGATCAATTTTATTTATGCTCAATGTAGCAATTCCTGTCTGGTCTACCTTCAATAATCTGGTTGTGATGCCACCAATTATCAGACCTTCAGGGTTTTTGAAATAGATAATAGTATCCTTGTTAAGAGTGACTTCATAATTATTATCTTCTTGTTGTAATAATATTTTATTATTTTGTATATCTTTGACTTTTAATGGATATTGTACTGTAAAATATGATATAGGTCTGAAAGTCTCTATGTCTATAGTAAATGTCTGGTCTCTCTTGACCTCTCTCAATGATTGTAATTTATTTGTTGAAGGTTGTTGTAATATGTTTGTTAAAGATTTTGTATTTGTTGAAGGTTGTTGTAATATGTTTGTTAAAGATTGTTTTACTAAATTCCCTGTAGGCACCTGGAATATTTCCTTGTGTGTGAATTCATTTATTAGTAAAAAAGATGATAGTAATCCCAGTAATACAAGCACAGTTAATAATATCTCTTTTACCATATTAACATCAGTTTATACACCTTTTTTTCTGAACTTAAAGTAATATATTAATCCTGCTAAAATCAATAATAATCCTATACCTGATAATATATAGATATACAAATTTGATTTATTTTCTATTTGAGGTTCTTCATTATCCTCTGAACTTGTAATATCATTATTTGATTCATATTGATTTCTAGTATTCAATGGTTCTATATCAGGTTGTTCTGGATTCAAGACTATTGGTGTATTATTTATTATAGATGAATCTCTGTTAGAACGTCTTCTATTATTCACAGCTGGAGCTTCTTGAGTAACTTGCATTTTTGAACAGCAGACTGAGATGCTTGCCTCATCGTTTGTGCAAGGATATATATGTGAATCATCAGTATCATCTAATTTTACAACACAGAAAGAATTTTCACTGCATGCTCCATTATTAACATTGCAATTAACAAGATTACTATAACATACATTATATCCTTCAATATTTGAGGTAGGTGGATACCCATGAGCATTTATCTCTTCATCAAGTTTTAATACAAGATTATCTCCATTGCACTCATGAGTTCCTGCATCACTATCACAGACATAATTATTATAAGAAGTATAATCCCATTTGCTTCCATGTGCATCGTCAGGATCTGAAAGCCTCATTATTATATTATTCTCATTGCACTCTGTTGTTACACTTACTATTGAATTCACAACTGAAGAAGAGAATATCAATAATAAAAAGAGTATAAAAATTTTCACAAAGCGCATTATCTATTTATCTCCCAGATCTTGATTTTGCGATTATTACTTTTGTATCAGCATCTGATTTAAGACATTGGCACGTCCTTGCTCCGATTTTTTCATCACAACCAACTACTGCTCCAACTGTACTATATGATGCCTGGCAGTCATATTTTCCTGTATCAACCAGGGCTAATGGTGTTGAATCCATTACAACAAAAGTTATTGTGTCAGCAGTTGCACTAGTCTGCACATCTTTTACACTCAAGATTTTTATTTTAACATTATTAATTATTTTTGATTCTTTAGTTATTAAATTCACTCTATTATCAAATGTTATCTTTGCAGTATTTGCATCTTGAAGTGTAATAAACTTTATTGTATGCATTAAATTTCCTATTTTAAAATTAAAACTCTCCCCAACTCTTAATGTTTTTTCTTCTCCTATTTGTTCCTGTCTCTCTAATGATGCTTTTCTGCATACATCATTACATGAATTGCCATCTGTGGTATAGATTGTCGGTGCTAATAATGCACTATTTAATATAATATCAAGTCCTTTTACATCATCTATATCATGTGTCTTTTTTCTGACTTCATTTTTTCTGGTTTCATCATTAGTAGTTGATGTACAGACTCCAGCATTGCAATTTTTTCCAGTTATACAATCAGTATCTGTGATACATGCTGATAAAGCATTTTCTATTTTATTTTTTTCTCTTGCAGATATATAATTTGATGCTATCTGTTGTGGCGTTAATATATCTTCATAAATTTTTACTTCATCTATTAATCCATTGAAGTATGTTGCATCATATTTAGGATCTTTTGAATCCCATTTGCCTATAAGGAAATCATATGAACTATCAATTGTTTTTTCAGGAGAGTAATAATTTGCTACAGCTTTTTTCTCACCATTTACATATAATATCTCTTTTTGTTGTGGATCATTTCTATTTACTACTACAACTATGTATGTCCATTGATCTAGATAATTGCCATAAGATATTATATTATATTGTGCTTTATTTGGATGGAATATTATCTCTTTGCCATTCATCATATACAATGCATATCTTCCTCTTCCTCCGATTTTATGTTCTGTGATTATTGGAAGGTATTTCCCCTCAGGAACGTTTGAATCTAGTTTTACCCATGCCTCAATTGTAAACTTATCAAGATGTCCTACCTTTGTATCTGCAGATATTCCATAAGTTCCAGGCAGCTTTATTGCTTTGTTTATATATCCTTGAACATATTCAGGCTGTATTGCACTTGTAGATATTCCGTTATTTTCTAAAGTGTTTTCAAATGAGAAAGTATATTTTGGTGATGCTACAGATGCTGCATTTCCAGTCAGTCTTTCTAACGATGCATCATTCCCGAATACAGAATATCCTGTGATTCTTGCACTTATGATATCTGCAACTCCGATTAATAATAAAGAAATGACAACAAATATTGATATTCTGAATAGTATATCTCTCCTCTTCTTTAACATAATAATTTTAGCAGTTAATTACTATTTAAATCTTCCCTTAATAATTTACAAATAACCAAAAGTATTATTAATAAATATAATTTTAATATTATATGGATCCATTACTTTACTCAGCTCTTTTTGGTTTGATTGGTGGCACTGCTCGTGCATTGATTGGTTTCATGAAGCATTATAGAGTTTCTAAGAAAAAGAAGTTTAGTATTAATTATTTTTTATTCAGCATTTTAATAGCAGGATTTATCGGGATGTTTGTCTCTCTGGTTGTTACATCAAGTTATAGCTTGAGTTTGATTTCAGGTTATGTTGGTATTGACATTGTTGAGAATTTAATCAAGATATATAAGAAAAAATTAGATTTTTAAAATTGAAAAAATTATTTTTAGTTCTTGAAAATCAGATTTTCAATTCAATAAATATCTTATTTATAATCTCATCTTTCCACCCTTTTGATTTTAATGATTCAGTTATCTTTTCTTTTGTGAATCCCTGTTGTTTTTTTTCATTCACGAATTTCTTTAATGTACAATAATTAACAGTATTATCTATATCATATTTCTTCCATCCTGCTTTTTCTAGGTCTGTTTTTATCTGCTGAACGCTCTGTTTTTGTTGCATAGCGTTTTCTACATATTGCTGTATTGGGTTTGCTGATGGTTGTACTACTTGAGGAGCATTTGGTAATTCTGGTTGTGTCTGATTATTATTTGATTGTTGTAGTTGTTCAGTATTATCTTTATTTTTAAATTTTTTTATCATAAGATATGCCCCTAAACTTACAAGTCCAAGAGCAAACAATATTATCGGTATAAGCAATGTGTTATTTTTGCTCTCAACATCTACGCTTGCTGTTATATCCTTTCTCTCTTGTGTTACATCCTGTGTTACCTGTACACTGCACTGGTTTTCTAGATCTTGTGGTTTGCTTGTCTGATCATTGCAGCTATTCCTGTCATAATATGCACATATCTGTTTTCCATCTGAACACTCCCCCCAATTGCAGTCCCATAATGGAGTGCATGTTATTATCTGTTGTGTAGCATTTGTATTATCTGATATTGGAATAGTAGTCTCAGGAAACATCTCTATTGTATTCTCTGATGCATTATTTATATTATTAAAAGCAGCCATGCAGCTCCATTTTCCAGGTGCATCATTTAATGGTTTATAGATTCCTGTAAGTATATTTTTATCAACTGTGCTTTCATTGATGACTTTTGTATTTTTAATATTTATTATATCTGTATATTTTTCTTCTGGATTGTCTATTGAATCTCCTTGAGCCAAGAATGATATATCTAATGTCCCTGTTCCAGTATATTCTACTCTGCACCCTAATGTATCTCCAGATTCAAAATTCTCTTCTGAAGTATCTAATATCTCTAAATTATCATCCAATGTCACTCTTAATATTTTTACACTTTGTATGAAAGAATTTTCAATATCATCAACAGCCATTCCAGTGATATCATCTACACCCCTATTATTTAATAATAAGAACAGCATGAAGAATATAAAAAATATTCCTAATGCTAATACAGAATTTCCAGAACCTCTTTTCATAGCTGTATAAATAATAGTATTACTTATAAATATTTTGAAAAAATTAGTTTAATTTTTTTAATAAGCTTCTGAACTCTTTTGTTTTTGATTTTATTGAATGTAGTGCTTCTTCAAGCGCTTTTTTCGGCTTTCCTTTATTTACGTTCAATGATAATATAGGGCTGCTTACTATTGGATGTTTGAGATTATAGCTTGCTAATTCAACACCATCTGTGTTCCATAATTCACCTCTTAATAGGTTAGCTAAAGTGTGGTCTTCACCTTTGATTTCTAGCTCTAATATATTTTTTTCTTCTTTTAAGACTTTTAATTCCATAGTGGTGGTTATTTGATATGTTTTTTAAAGCTTTCTATTCAATCTTGTCATATAAAACATTCCTAATATTACTAATGTTAAGAATATACTTATGTATGTATAGAATGGTGTTTCAGGTCCGTTATAATTGCTTGGTAATGTTGTGCATTCTTCTGTATATGTTCCATCAATATTTGAGTTGATAGCTGTTATTCCTAATGTTCCTAAATCAGGTATTGATAGAGTACTTCCATCCTGTTTTATTGGTTTTACTGTTATTGTTCCTAATCCATCTCCATCTTCATCTATGCATGGACTTTTTTGGAAACTTACTACTGTTCCTAATGAACTTACATACTGTCCTCCAGGATTGCATACTGGTTCTGTAGGATCATTAGCATTTGGCTTGCAACATTTTATACTTCTTGTTGTTGTATATTCTTCTCCAGTAAGACATGATGAAGTTTCTCCTGTACAATCTACTCCACCTAAACTCTCACATGATGGAATATTGCTTTCACATTCTGATTCTGTATTCCCTCTTGCTGGAACTTTTGGACATATATCATCGCAGTCATTTACTCTATCACCATCTGTATCTTCATTACAATTTAAACATAAACCATTCTCCTTTCCGTATTTAGCACATGTCTCCCCTGTTGTAGTGCAGTCTGTATCTTCTGAACATTCTGATGGTGCACATTTTCCTGTTTCAGGACTGCATATATTTCCATTATCGCAATCTTTTTGGAATACACAATTTTTTCCTGTTGAATCAGTGGGATATCCACCATAAACATCATCACCTGGAGTTCCAGAATCTTTTGGCTTGCATGTATTTGTTCCTGAATCACACTCCCCTCCAGTACATTCATCATTAGAATTGCATGTTTTTGCAGCACAGGTTCTTGATGAACATATCTGCCAGTCCTCACATTGATCATTTGTTAAACATGCAGGCTTGTCGCTTGCTCTTAATGTATCACAGAATCCATCTCTGCAAAGATATTGTCCTAGTGGTCCGCAATCCATTCGAGTTGAACATGTTCTTTTGCATTTTTCTTGTGAGCATGCATATCCTGCCTGACAGTCACTGTCTACATTGCACGATGTCTCTGCTGGTGTTGTTGTTGAGGATTTACAGCATACAGATATAGGATAATTAGTATCACTGCAACTTGATATATGCGCATTTGTTTCTGAACTTAATCTTACAGCACACTCTCCATTGGTTGTTGCATCACAGTTTCCTTTTACTGATGTGCATTGCAGATTTCTATAACACACATTTGTAGTATACAAAGTTCCTGTTTTCACTTCTGCATGTGCATTTGTTGTTGATGATAATTTTAATAATAGGTTTGCATTGTTTGCAGTGCATGTATGTATTGTTTCTGATTGCGGGAAAGCTTGTGGCATGTAACATACTGCATTTGGATAATTTCCTGCACCATTATAGACTTCACCATGTGCATTTGTGCTTTCCCCTTTAGAATTAGAGATTTTTAATAACGTTCTTTCAGGAGTGCATTCTGTTGAAGGTTTTATTTGATATGTTTCTGCATAGATTATGCTTGAATATAATATTAGAATTAATAACATCACCAATATATTTTTACTTAAATTCATATTAGTTTCTCATTTGTTTTGATATTTAAAGATTACTAAAAAAAATTAACCAGCACCTAAGCACCTATCCAACGTACTGGAACTTCTTGCACAGATTTCCATTCTCCACCACGAGCCCTGCATCTTATTTTTACATAATATGTTTTATCATCAGCATTATCAGATTGAGGTTCAACACCAATAAATTCTATTTCTCTTCTAAATTCATCTATGTCCCAGTCATCAGAGTGTAAATACCATCCAGGATTATCAGTAATAACTTTATTTGTATAACCATCTGCATTTATCATCTGATAACCCTCACCTGCAATAGATAATCCAGGATTTCTCTTTGTTTTAACTGCACAATCAACATTATTTGCATTAGATTCTACACTTAGTACAACATAAAAATCATCACCGTCTCTTGCTTGCAAGTAACTTCTTTTCCCATATCCGACAAATCTCAATGCCCCTAAGTGATCTAAAAATTGTGTATTTATCTGATTTTTGCCTGTCTCTCTACCAACAATCTCTGCCAGTTTTTTCATGTTATCATTTTGGGAATTGATTTGAGCTCTTAAAGAAAGAGAATCAAGTATTGAAGTAACCATAAAAGCACCTAGATTTGTATTACCAAATATTATAGTTGATGCATCATGTGAGACTAATGGAGTATTCGTGTTAGTAACACCGATTGCAAATCCTGCAGCAAATACTAATAATATGATTATAGAACTGAAGATGATAAACTTATTTCCTTTCATCCCTTTTTTCATATTATCATTCACCTCTAAACTTCTATTTAAATCTTTTGTTGATTTTTTTCTTTGTTTTCACTTTATTCTTTGTAGTTTTCTTTTTTGTTTTTCTAGTTAATAAATAATAAACTAATATTATGACTAATGTGATTATTATCCCGCCATATCCATAAAAATTTACTACAGTTCCAGGATTAGCTCCTTTCGGTAATGTTGTGCATGGTTCTTTGTAAGATGACTCTCCGTTATTGGAAGATAATTGATCTTCTGCAACTCCTAATGATTCAAAGTATACTATTCCAGAAGCTTGAGGTACACTTACTAATGAATATCCCTCTCCATCTCCATCTTCATCTATGCATGGTGTTCTGCTGACCTGTATTGATGCTCCTAATGCACTTATGTATTCTGTAGATACACATTCAACACTTAATGGATCCACATCATTTGGTGCACAGCAGTTTATTCCTGTCACACTATCAATTGATGGTATTGTCTGTCCTCCACACTCTCCACTGCATGCAATTCCTCCAAGAGCCTCGCAGGTTCCATCTGCTGGTCCCTCAATGCAAGTTTCTCCATTTGTATTATCACAATCAGTATTATCATCATTAGTTGTTGTTGTACAGCTTGCATCATTTGCACAATCACTATCCAGACAATCTATTAAATTATTTTCATTATTGTCTATATTATCATTGCATATTGTTTCTTTTGATCTTGTATTTTCTATTGCCTGTTCATTTGTTAATGATGTCCCATAAAGTTGTAATTGATCTATTTTTCCTGGGAAGTATAATTGTCCTTTGCTTGTAGGCATTGTTCCAATAAGGAATTTATATGTTAGCTCATCAGTTGTAGTGCTTGCAGGTATCTCATTTTTAGTATCCTTTAATTCTCCATTTACATATAATTTTACTTTTTCATTGATTGTATTATCTACAACTGCGATTATGCTTGTCCATTTCTTGTCATAATTTCCATTTGCAGTCAATATGACTCCATTGATCTCAAACATTACTCTGTCTTTTGTCATATATAATAAGTATTTTGTCCCTCTCTCACTTCTCTCTGTTATTAGAGGATAGAAATTATCATCTGGTGCATCTAGATATGCTGATACGCCTAAGGTATATTTTGATAACCCACTAACTCTCTGTGTAGAATCAGTTAATTGTACTGCTGCTGAAGATCCATCAATCAATAATGCTTTTCCCATTTTCCCATCTGAATATTTTATTCCAGATCTTGTTTTAGGATCATATGTATAAACTGATAATTCTCCAGGACCGTTTATTCCCTCTTTTAGATTATCTTCAAACCTGTATACACGCCCTGAGGTTGAGCTTCCTATAGATGGTGTTCCTATATCTTCTATATAAAGAGGTTGCTCGCATGCATCCCCTGTTCCATCAACATCAATATCTGCCTGCCCTGGATTTGGCACGCTCTTGCAATTATCAGAATTATCAGCTCTTCCATCGCAATCAGCATCATTATAATCTCCTTTTTTACATGTTGGAGAATATCCTGCCTGCGATCTTAGACTATCCTGTGTTAGTGCATAATTGAATATTTTTACTTCATCTATTATTCCGCCATAGATATTGAGTTCGTTTATTGTCCCTAATGTTCTGCTGTTGAAATCATTGGCTCCTATTAAAAGCCTGTAATTATTTTCATCTTGTGATAATATCTCATCTTTCTTCTGGACTACAAGAACACCATCTATGTACATTCTCAGGATTTTTTTATCATTGTCAAATGTTATTGCTGCATGTAACCATTGTTTATTATATGCATCATTTGGGGATTTTATTGTTTTTGTCCCAGGCATATTATAAGAGAAGATTACATTCTGATTATTCACTCCAAGGACATATTTCCCATTGATCTGATCATTATATTCTGAGATTATTGGCATTATATTTGATTGTGTTCCTATTGCAGATGATCTCTTGTTTATATCAGGATTTATCCATGCCATTATTGTGAAGCTTCCAGAGCCGACTCTTGCACTATCAGGTAGTGCTATGGCATATTTTGAGCTTATATAGAATCCATCTCCATATTTTGCTAATGGAAAAGTTGCCTTTGTAGTTAAGATATCGTTTTCATTGCAGGTATTCATTGAACAGACTATGTGCCCATCATTTATTCCTGTGATGCTTGAATCTCCTAATCCTTTATTCTCAAAATTCATGTAAGCAACTAAAGGTGATGTTGCCTCTGTTAAATCAATTGCGTTTATATAATGCATCATTGATAATAAGATTATAATCAAAGAGAATATTGTAATTAATATTTTAGAACTTTTTCTTTCACTCTTTTTTTTCATTTCATCACCTGTTTTTTTCTATGTGCCAGACACCTATTTTTACTTCATATTTTTGTTTTTTATGGAATTTATATATTTTGTTAATTCTGAAATCTCTCTCTATTATCTCTTTTACAACAAATCCATTTTCTTGTGAAATCTTTTCTATGAAACTTTTGCTCTCTATTTTATGTATTGAGTATATATGTTTCCCTATTTCAAAAGCTTTTAATAAAAATTCTTTATCAGCTTTCCTGTTCTGTACTCCGAATGGAGGATTCATTAATACTGTATCAACTTCTTTATTGAAAGAACTTATTAGAATATTCAAGCATTCTGAATTTTTATATTCTTTGACATTCTCTTTGCAGATTTTTATTGCCTCTTCATCTATATCAACAAAATATGCTTTTTTTGCATTTAACAGTAATGCGCCAACTCCTAATATGCCGCTTCCGCATCCTAGATCAGTTACACTTTTCTTCTCTATGTTTCCATCTTGGTAAGCTTTCCATATTATTTCAGATGCCAGTTCTCCCTCTGTCTGGTACTGTTCTAATTGTACTTTAAAATTTTTTAAGGGTTTTAATTTGCTCAATGATATTGATAATTGTTTCTTGTTCATTTTTTCTTGAGTAGATCACCTATTGTTAGACTGCTGTTTGATTTTTCATTAGGTATCTGTTTTTCCTGGCTTATCTTTGTTATCATTCTTATTCCTAATGAATTCTCGAATTTTTTAGCTAATTCTAGTGTAGGTTTTATATCCCCCCTCTCTATGCTGGATATTAAAGAGACTTTTTCTTTTAGTTTTATAGCAAGTTCATCCTGTGTCAGATTTAATTTTTCTCTCTTGTTTTTTATTAATGAATTATAATTATCAGTCACATACTCTTCACTATCCTCAAAAGTGCTTCTGAAACTGGAGACATTCTTAGTATTGATTGTTTCCTGTATTATCTTTCCGAATTTAGTGCATTGAGTGCATATTTTTACTCTTGCGTTCTCGACTATTGCATTGTTTAAATTATCTTCTCTACCGCATAATTCACAGTTTGGCATTATAAGAAAATAAAAAAATGGATTTAATAACTTAACTGATTAACACGCCTTGTATCTTTGCAATTTAGCAGAGTTATATGTAAGTGCCTTTATGAAGTAGATATTTGAGTTTGCATCTACATCAAAGGATGTTCCTACATACGTATTAAACTGTGAAGTCTCAAATCCTGAATTTGATACTGGATTTCCATCATTGTTATATCTATTTATTACAAAATCCCCCCTAGGCATGGCATATAATGTTCCAGATATAGCCTTGAATGAACTAAAATGATAAGGTTTGTTATACTCTACTCTTCCACTATCAAGATTTATCTTTAATAGACGTCTCTCCGGACTCGGCCATGATCTTAACATCTGAATATAAAGTCTCTCATTAGTGATATCAAGTGTCATATTACCCGCAATATAATAACTTGAATAACTATTTATAGTTTCATGGTTGCTTAAGTTAATCATTGAGGTTTGTTGTCCTTGCAGATTATATATTTTTATAGAGTCTCCTTCACTTACGACAAGATTTTTTGAAGATGGTCTATATAGTATATCTTTGTATTCTCTTCCACTGTTTAAGGATGCTACATTTGTAACTGTCTTTGTAGTGGGATCATATTTCATTAAAGCAAGTTTATAACTTCCTTGGGGATTACTCAAGTAGGCAATATGAATACCGCTCCCAATTTTCATTAGTTCATATTGTGAAGAATATGGAAGTTCATTACTATCAACTCTTTTTGTATCCAATAATGCTCCTGTATATTTGTAAGTCAGTAAGTTAAGTATGTATTTTCTGAGTGTTGTGTCATATGTCTCCTTAAGTACATAGATATTTGACTGTCCATTCTCAGCATATAAATCATGATTCCATAATTCAGAGATTTGAATATTTGCAGTACGTGTATTATCAGAAGTTTTATAGACTGATAATTCCGTTTTCCTAGCTGTATAATTCATTGTAGAAACAATATATTTATCTCCGAATGCTCTTACTTTAGAATGTGAATTAAATCCTGGAATCTCCTTTGCTACTGTATAAATTAAACTCCCATTTGAGCATGTTCCTATGCATCTTGATCCTATCAATGATGTTGTTGAAATACAACCATTGTCACAACTCTCCTCTTTTACAGAACAGGAAGCCTCTTTATATGTTGTTCTTAATTTACTATAAAGATAACAATTTACCTGGTTTGCAATACACTTTGTACTAGTTGTAGTAGGTTGTGTTGATTTAGCTTCTAAATTAACTGTTAGATCATCATTATTCTGATCTTCTGTTGTTCCTGCAAAAATCATCAATGAAAATGCAACCAATAATACGCCTAGAAATATTCCATATTTAGTAAATGTCTCTTTTTTTTGTGTACTCATTAAATCACCTTGCATTTTTAGTTATGTTTAGGTATTTAAATATTTGCAAACAATTACGCTCTGTTGAAAGTCTTTATAAATAATTCTTTTAAATTTATGAAGAGATGATATTTTTATGGAAATTAAATACACTGAATGTGAAAATAATAAATTTTAATCATTGACTCTGCAGAATATATCCACTTGCTGATTCTGTAGCATTTATTTCTGGTAGGTTTAAACTTAAGTTTTTTTCCAGCTTTCCTATTGCCTTTAATCCTTTGTTAATTTTAAAGTTTTCCTCTTGGTCTGTTATCACTCTGATTGTTCTCTCGCCACTATTTACCATTAGTACTTGTCTGTCATCAGTCTTGCTAATACCTCTCAATATTCCATCTAGACAAACTGTCTCATTGTGTTCTCCTGAATTGTATTTTGTATATATTTCTTGGGCGCTTAAACAAGTTTTTTCTGGGTGATAATTATTTGCACATCCTGCTAGGTATAATCCAATTCCTGCTAGTAAACTCTTATAGCCTTTTATCATATAATTTAATGGTGATATTCCTTTATATACTTTCCTATTTATACTACCTATTAGTGACTACATTTTTGGAGGGTCTATTGGTTTAGGAGCATTATTTATACTACTCTTTAACATATCGATATTCTCTCTTAATATTGCCCTGCAGGAAGATGTGTCATCAGGTCTTCCATATTTTTTGACCTTGTCGCATAATGCTTTGTTAATATTCCTTACTTTTTTATTGATTATAAGATCTGAACATTTGTTGCTTGTAATTGAATCCGGAGTATTCGGTGGCTGTATCAGTTGCCCAGATATCCTAGTCTCTTTATTATTATTAAATATGAATTCCTTGTCTGAATTTAAACCTAATCCTGATGTGATGCACATTAACCTATCTAAGCCTCTCTGCGTACTAGGAGAACAGACAGTTTCCTCCCCTCCTTCAGGATTTCTTTCCTCTGGGCTTTCAGATGGTGGTTCTTCGGGATTTTCAGGTGATGTAGGTGTATCCTGTACTGGCTTATCCCCACCTATACAGTGAGTTCCAGCAATGCATTCAATTGCAGTAACTTTTCCATCTTTATCAAGTTTAACTACAAAACCTGCATCATCATCTTCAGGACCTTCCTCGCAATCACCAATACAAAATCTTTCACCATCCTCTTCCCATTCATATTTATTTCCATCATTTTTTGAATCAAATATTTTATTTCCTTTATCATCATAAATGCAACTACGTCCTTGACAACGTTCTGCACCTCTTCCAGCTAAATTATTTGTTGAATCATCTTGGTCTTCTCTGTATTCTCTAGAAATGGATGGTTCATTGTCATTAGGATCTTGAGAACCATAATCAGGATTCCTTCTTACATTTGTAACTCCGTCTTTTTGGGAGATACAATATCTTCCTTTACATACTTCTTCGCCTATTTTCAGAGCCTCTTTTTCTTTTTTAGTGAAATCTTTTGTGAAAGAACCTGAAGGACCTATAACTACTATGTCAGTATCTGAATTCAGGCAGATATCTTTGGAATGTTTTTTTCTTATAGATGCAAACTTGTCAGAACCTTGTGTTTCAGGAGAAGATTCATAGCATTCAGGATTATATCCAAGATTTCCAGTTTTAGCCTGTGAGCCAATATTGTATGTATTGATGTCTCTAGCATCAAACATTTCACAATCATCATCTTCTAGGTTTAAGACATCACTGATATCCCCGATAACATCTTTTCCCTCGTTTTTCTTTTTGTTTATTTCATTTAGCTCGTTGCATATATGGTTTGCTGTCGCTCCAGCCTTCTCTCCTGTTCGTAATAGTTGATTTGAATCTATAGTAGAAAGACCAAGACCATAATCTCCAAGACTGTTTATATTGAATGTTGTTTCAGTCATTGCAGGCCATGCCTGCCCTTTTAGTTTATTCTGTTTATTGATAAAAGGTTCATTGCCACAAATTACTCCTTGATCACAAAGGAATTCTTTCTCTATTGTATCCACAATATCACACTCACCTCTGCCTAAATTTTTCTTGTTAAAGTATTCTTTTAATTTGTCGAATGTTGGTGAACACTCAATTGTCCTTGTATTTTTATTGGCGCATATAGATATGAATCTCTCCATTTCAAGTGTATCATAGTGAGTGAAGAAGAACCCTATTTCATGTGGATAACTGTTTTTCATTTCAGAGAAATCTTTTGGTTTTTGGAATCTTTTCTCAAATTCTTTAAAAGATTCAGGCATTTCATTGTCCCACGGTGCTAACTCAATTAGGTTAATTGTTGGATTTAATAGTAATGCTACATCTTTATTTGACAAAGATTTTAGATATATTGAATGTTGCCTGTCTAAAGTTGTTAATTGATAATTTGTCATACATATTAATCCTTTATTCCAGTCATTTAAGTATGATAACGACATTTCTATATTGTTTGTTAATAATGAATTTCGGTAATTAATTAATGTCTGTGTTGGAGAAAATTCTTTGTTGCAAATATCCTGTTTTTTATATGAATCAAATTTAAAATCCTTTTTTTGTGGCAGGATTTTGTTCATTCCGGTGTTTGGTTCTGCCTGTTTGATTTCTTTATTATTTAGGACTGGCAATCCTGTAGTAAGATTATCATCAAATTCTAATTTCAATAATAATAGAGAAGACAGGATAAATAGTATTATTGCTCCAGCAATTGCAAATTTTGTCTCTTTTTCCAAGATTATCTATAAATTCTAGATGTAAATATATATTTAAATCTTTACAAAAAGCAATCAATAATCTTTTATATTATGTATATTGGTATAGTATAATGGATTACATGCAGATTTTGGTTTGGTTGGCTTTTTACTCTTCATTATATATACTTATATTCTGGTTATTGACTTTCTTCGAGAAAGGTTTACTGACAGAAACTAAAAAAATAAAGTATTTCCCTTTAGTTACTATTGCTATCCCTGCTTATAATGAGGAAAAAAATATTATAGAGACTGTAGAATCAGTTCTTGCTTTGGATTATCCTAAAAATAAATTAGATATTATAGTTGTTGATGATGGTAGTAAGGATAATACACTTAATGTGATAAAAAACTATCTTAAAAAACATAAAAATAGTAACGTAAAGGTAATTCATCAGGATAATGCAGGTAAAGGTGCTGCTCTTAATAATGCTATTAAAAATTCTAGAGGAGAATTCTTTGTATGTTTAGATGCTGATTCAACTGTTGCTCCAGATGCTTTAAGGAAGATGGTTCCTCATTTTGCTAATAAGAATGTTGCTGTTGTCTTACCTCTGATGAAAATAAAATCCCCTAAGAGTGCTCTTCAAAAACTTCAGTGGTGTGAATATTTATTGAATTTTTTCTATAAGAGTTTGATGTCAGTATTGGATTGTGTTCATGTTGCTCCAGGACCTTTCAGTGCTTATCGTAAATCAATTTTAAATGAGGTTGGCGGTTTTGCAGAGAACAATCTCACTGAAGATCTTGAAGTATCTCTTAAGATTCAGAAAAAACATTATAAGTTACTGCAGTTATTAGATGCTGAAGTCTATACTAAAGCCCCTGTAACATTCAAAGCTTTCTGTAAACAAAGAAATAGATGGTATAAAGGAACTTTGATTAATCTGTTTGATTATAGGAATATGATTTTCAACAAGAAATACGGTGATTTTGGCATGCTTCAATTACCTAGAGTGATGTTCTCAGGTTTCTTAGCTGTTACTTTTATCTCATTGACATCTTATAGGTATGTTTTCAAACCTTTATACAGGCATATTATCAATTGGAACTCTATTAATTTTGATTTTGCTGTATTAATGAATAATTTAAGATTTCCTTTTACATGGTTTGATATTAATTACACAAATCTTTTCTTCGCTCTTGTTAGCATAACACTGGCTTTAATAGTTATCAATTATGCTTATAGTTTCACAAGAGAAAAAGTTTTTAAATATGGTTTCATCTCAGTTCCATTATATATTATTGTTTATGGAATGTTGGCTGCATTTGTCTGGCTGACTGTTTTCGTAGACTTGGCTGTGGGTAAAAAACAAAAATGGTGAAAAGAGCTGATGTTAGCAGAAAAAGGTATATTATAGCTTTTCTTTTAGCTACCGGAATTTTTAGTATTGGTTTACTATTGGGTATTACTCTTACTAGTGCTAAGCTTTCTGAAGTTGAAAAATTGCAGATTGAATTCAGGAATAGGTTGATTAATCTTGAAATGGAAGACTTGCTTACTGAAGGAAAAATCTGTCAGTTTAGTGATGTTGATGATCTTGTAGATGAACTTAATAAGATTGGTGAGACACTGACATCTATAGAGGATGATCCTGGAACAAATCGTGATGAGCTTGTTGCTCTGAAAGAATATTATTCTCTCCTTGAGATAAGACACATGGTTTATATGCAGAAATTTAATGAACAATGTGGTAAAAAATTAGATATTATTTTATATTTCTATTCTAATGATGATGAAAAATGTGTTGATTGTGCATCCCAGGGTTACATTCTCTCTTATATTAGGAACAAATATAGTAATGTAAGGATTTATTCTTATGATATAGATATTGATAATCCTGCTATTAGGACTTTGATGAAGATTAATAATGTTACTGCAGCTCCAAGTTTGGTTATTAATGATGATCTTTACGCAGGTTATAATGATAAGAAGTTTGTAGAGGAAAAGATTTCTAATTAGTATAATTTCCAGGCTGTTTTATGTATTGGTAGATTTCAACATCTTCATTATCAAATATTTTCTTGAAATTATTTGGGCTGTATCTTAATAAGAATATGAGTTCTATCTCGCTTTTCCCCCATAGATGGTTTATGAGATCACGGTCTAGCCAGATATATTGTATGTTGTACCTATTTATTATTGATGTTGCTGTATTGATATTTTTAGCATGCAGTAATCTTTTGCTGTCTAATAGTTTTGACTGCACGTTTCTGGCATAGAATGTATTTTCATCTATGAAATTTATTCTTCCAGCATATGAGATATAGCTCCCTCTTGTATAATCTGAGAACACCATGCTTGTACTGTTCTGTTCTTTAAGGAAATCAAAAGCCTCGCTGAATCCGTTGGATGGACTTATATTTGGTGTTTCATTCAGGAAAGCCAGTCCGGAGAATACTATTCCGCATATCACTACAAGTATTGTAAAATATCTTAAAGTGTTTGATCTCCATTCATGGTTTAGGAAGTTATTGAATCCTAAGGCTGCAAAGAATGCTAATATGAATGATAGGTAGAATATTACAAAATTGAAATAAAATGCTGTAAAGATTAGTATGGATAATATAATATAATATAAAAGGAATTTATATTTTTTCTTCCAGTAAGTATAGATTCCTATTAATGAAAGGAAGAATGTGAATACACTTATCCCGAATATTGATCCAAAATCAGAGAATAATATATTCAGCATATTTGGCAGTGTAAAAGTGTAGAATCCTAAGATTACTTCCGGCAATCCTAAAGATACTAATTTATAGAACTGGACTATAAAAGCTGATAATAAGAAGAGGCTTATGTATAAAGTCCTCTCCCATTTTTTTGTTTTTAATGATTCTGCAAGGCTGTAAAATAATACTATCAATAATGTCAATATGCTGAAAAATCCAATAAGTCCGAACACTATTATTGAAGCTATAACTTTTTTCTTTATAGAGAGATATATACCTAAGAGCAGCATGAATGTTACAATTCCATATTTCAATGGAGTGCTGTAAAGATAGATATATGCTGGAGATAATATTAAGAACAATGATGCTAATCCTTTTATCTCTGGTTTGTATTCTTTTACTATAAAATAAAATAATATGAAACTTAATATTCCAAGAATGAATGGCAGCCACCTTCCAAGTAATTGCGGATTTATTGATAATATTACTGGCCATCCGTATTCATTCACAAATAATCTTCCGCCATAACTCAGGCTGTCCTCTTTTGGTATATCTCCAGTATCATGGATGTATTGTGCAGTTCTTAATGAATAATAAGCCTCATTTCCCATGAACAATCCGCTGTTATATTTTTCCCTGATTAATATTGCACTTAATAATACAATTATGCTTATGATTAATAAGAGGTAAAAATGTTTTTTAGCATTTAATAACATAGAAGTTTCCCTCCTTCACAAAGCATCTGCTTCCTATTGCATAGTTTAATTCTTTTATATTATAGGCTTTCTTTGTATCTTCAGATAAGTATATCGTAGTTATATCATATTTTCTTGTTAGTGATAATGCCTTTGCCTCACTTAATCCTGTATATATTACCCTGACATCATTGATTCTTTCTACAGGCGATGGAGCTAGTAAAAAATTTGAATCTATGACATTTTTCCTCTCGCCTAATGTTTTTATCAGATTTCCCTCTTGTAAGTTTCCAAGTATTACAGCATCTTTTTCTGTATTATATTTTATCCACAGCATATCATTCAGTTTTTCTGTACTTATGCTCTGTGAATTCTTTGCGATTGTATATGATGGTATAAATGAGAAGAATATGAACAATACTAGTAATATGATTGTAAATATATTTTTGGCAATTCCTATTTTTGAGACATCTAAGAACTTGTATATTGCTCTTAAAGTTATAGATGTGAATATTGCAAATCCTATTGATAATATAACTAATCCGAAACTTAACGTTATTAGCCTGAAAGATAATAAAAATAATACTCCAAGCATGAATGAACTGAATAAGTATACTGATTTTTTCTTCTCATTTGTCATTCCTAGATATAGTCCGATAGATCCTAATAATAAACTGAATATCCCTACATTTAATACTAGATCTATTGGAGTTAGATCCTTAAACTTATCAACCAATATGTTCAATGGTGCATTCTGCCATATGATATTTATCCCATAAGTGAAAAATGCCTTTTTGTATATTATGAAACTTACTAGCATGACAAATAATATTGATAATATTGCTGCCTCTTTCTCTATTTTTGAAGCATTCAGTGCCCCTCCTCCGATTAAGAAAAAATAGAATAGCATGACTAATATGAATATGAAGACTAAAGGGTGTGTCAATGATAATAATGCAAGTGATACTAAGAACATTATCAATAATCTTCTGTTCTCTAATTTAAGGAATAGATAAAGTGCTAAAAATAATAATGGCAATGCAAGTGTATATACTGTTAATTCATTTAGTGTGTGACTTATTAATCCCGGTATGAAAGCTGATAATAATGCACTGAATAGAGCGCTTTTCCCATCTCCAGTTAATTCTTTTGTTATTAAATAGACTATTACCACTAATGTTGATATCAGTATCTCAGATATTATTTTTATCAATATAACATTTCCAAAACTTAGTAATGCGAGCAGTAGATGGTATAATGGTGGATATACTATTATCCTTCCGCCATAGCTTAATGGGTCATATTTTAATAGATGGTGTTCCTGTAATATATTCTGTACCTGTCTTAGGTGGAAGTATGAATCATCACTTTTAAAAGATTCTGTATTAAGGCTGAAATATAATCTGAAAGTTATTGTGCTTAGTAATATTATAATTAATAGTAAATATTCAATTTTTAGTTTCATTTGCTGGAACTGCCTCTTCTTTTATTTCCTCGCTCTTGTTATCATTGATCTGCAATTTATTTTTTAGTTGGTCTTCTACAATATCAAAATAGTCATAGAATTTTGTTGTCAATTTTATTGTCTTTGATCTTCCTGTTGGCTCGCTTGTTATGAATCCTAACTCTTTTAATATTCCTATATGATCATATGCCTTATTTCCTCTTATCTTTATTATCTCATGTTGTAATGCAGGGTTTTTGTATGCTATTACTGCTAATGTCTCCTGTGTCGGCTTGTCTAATTCAGCATCTGTTAATAATGTCTCAGTTAAATATAAGTATTCTTTTTTTATTCCTAGTTTGTATGCATTTCCCTGTTCTATTATTTGTAAAGATCCTGTCTTATTTTGATAATCTTTTTTTAATTCTTCTAATACATTCTTCAGATAACCTATACTGCCTATTCCTGACAGTCTTCCTAATTCTTCTAAATTGATGAACCTTCCAGTTGTAAAGAGTACTGTCTCTACTTTGTTCTTGTCTTCTTGCATATTTTTTTAATGGTTATGTTGTTTAAAAACTTTATGTAGCGAACTCGTCGGTGAGATAAATAAGTTTCAATTAAAAGGATATTCAATAATCTATCTTATATCTTAATACCGCAGCAACTCCACCTAAATCTCTTAATTGCACTCCCTCTTTTGTCTCTGTACTTATTATGAATAATTGTGCTCCTGTGGTGCTTGCTATCTGTTCTAATTCATCTACTTGTTTGAAATCTTCAGAAATTAATACTTTTTCAACAGCTCCCATCTCTAATGCTTTTTTTACATCACTGAATCCATAAGCTACCTTATCTGAATTTTTTGCTAGTAATTCTAATATTTCCTGCACTAATTTTTTTTCTTTTATTATCTCTTCCTGTGCGAGTATATCCTGGCTTTTATTTACTAGTTCATGTAATCCTGATTCATCTGTGTATGCTATATCTTTTATTCCTATTACTATTTTTTTTAACTGGTTGTTTATGTAATCTCTATTATGGAATGATTCTTTTGTTGGTCCAGGTCCTCCTATCAATATTCCTCTTAGATCTTTTCCTAATGCTAAGAATTCTGTATTTGCTATATCAGCTATTCTTTTATAGAATTCATGTTCTGCTTCCTCTTTTAATCTTGCATATCTTGCTTGTGAAAACCCTCCTACCTGTAGTTTTCCTGGTACATTTGATCCTAACTGTTTTATTACCTGTATGCTTTTTCCTCTTATTAATCCAATTGTTGCCTCTCTATTATCCATTACTATCAAGCCAAATGTATCTTTTACAGCTAGCATCTGTTCTAGTTCATCTGTCACAAATGTCTGATCACACCTATACATTCTGATATTTATTGGTAATGGTGGTTCTATACTCCATACTCTCAAATCTGTTTTTCCTTCCTGACTTGCAACATTTCCAGCAAAAGCAGCTAATCCATTTGGTGGCGTGCTTTTATACAATCGTAAATGTCTTACCATTCTCTCTAGACTATCTATTACATGCTGTCTTGTTGTCTTATCTTTAATATTAGAAGCTGTTCCCTGTTCCTGCATTAAGTGTTGTATTATCTTTATGATATCATATCCTGCTGGAACATATACTGTTACTAGTTCTGTATGTCTCCCTCTTACACTCTTTAGTTCAGTAACGAACCTTCTCAATTTGAAATGTGTTTTTGTGTCTAGCATAGTATTATGTATATCTATATTTTTATAAAGTTATAGGCTAAAATTCTGCTTTTAATTCTTTTCCATATTTTATCTTTTCTGCCTGTGTGACTGCTTTGATATCTCTCTCTACTTCTTTTAATATTAGATTATCTACTTTTAATACTTTTATTGGTTCTTTTAATGATTTTCCTATCTTTGTCTTTTCCTGTCTTGCATAGCTTGCAACTTTTACTAATTCCTCTCCTATTTCTAAAGCTTTTTTATTATCTATTTTAATAGTTTCAGGCCATTTATTCAAATGTATACTATTTATTTTTTCATTCTTCATGAACATATTATGATACAATTCTTCTGTGATATATGGCATTATTGGTGCAAACAATTTTAATATATTAAATAAACATGTATATAATGTATATTTAGCACTCTCTTTCTCTTTTGATTCTTGTTCTGAATATAATCTGTATTTTATTAATTCTAGATAATTATCACAGAAATCTTTCCAGAAGAATAATTCTATTGCTGCTTTTGATTTACTATATTCATAAATTTCAAAACTCTCAGTACAGGTTTTTATTGTCTCATTTAGTTTTGATAATATCCATTGGTCTACTATCTCTAATTTTGTCTCTTTAAATTTATAATTCTCTAATGTTATTTGTGTGAAATTAAATGCATTCCATAATTTTGTTATTGTTTTCTGTCCTGTAGCTAAATCTTTATCCAGGTATCTTAGATCATCTCCTAATCTTGATCCTGCTGCCCAGAATCTTAATGCATCTGCTGGATATTTTTCTAATACAACTCCAGGTTCTACTGTATTTCCTTTTGATTTATGCATTGCCTCTCCTTTAGGATCTAATACATGTCCAGAGATTACAATATCTTTCCATGGAGCTTGATTATTATGATATACTCCTTTTACTATTGTATAGAATGCCCATGTTCTTATGATATCATGTGCTTGTGGTCTTAGACTGCATGGATACATTTTCTCAAACTCTAATTTAGAAGTATTATCTTTTGCCCAATTAAGTATTATTTGTGGTGTTACACTTGAAGTTGCCCAAGTATCCATTACATCCATCTCACCCTCAAATTCTGTTGATCCACATTTACATTTTCCTTTAGGTTTTATAGATAATGGTTCTATTGGTAGATCTTTCTCATCAGCAACTATAATACTAGAACATTTTTTACAACTCCATACTGGGAAAGGAACTCCAAAATGTCTCTGTCTTGATATGCACCAGTCCCATTGTAATCCCTCTATCCAATGTTCATATCTTAACCTCATGTGTTCAGGATACCATTTTATTTTCTTTCCTGCATCTATGAATTTTTGTTTGTTTTCTAATATTTTTACAAACCACTGTTTTGTTGTTAAGAATTCAATCTCTGTCCCGCATCTCTCATGTACATTTACATTATGTTTTATTGGTTTTTTATTTAATAATAATTTATTATTTTCTAAATCATTCAATATCTCTTTTCTTGCATCTTTTATATTTAATCCTTGATATTTTCCAGCGAGTTCATTTAATTTTCCATCTTTTGTAAATATCATTCTTGGTTCTATTTTTCTTTTGTTTATTGCTTCTACATCATATTTATCTCCATATGAACACACCATAAGTATTCCTGTTCCTTTTTCAGGATTTGCAGATTCATCAGCATAGATAATTACTTTTTGTTTGAATAATGGTACTATGACTTTCTTTCCTATTATTTTTTTATACCTTTTATCCTCAGGATGTACATATACACAAACACAAGCCGCTAATAATTCAGGTCTTGTTGTAGCGATTATTATTTTACTTCCACCTTCTAGTTCAAATTCTATATCATTAAAAGTTGAATCTAATTCTTTATCTTCTAAATCTGCTTGTGCTATTGCTGTCTGGCATTGTACACACCACATAGATGGAGCTGTTTGTTGATACACTAATCCTTTTTTATGCAGATCTAAGAATGATTTTTGTGATGTTCTTATGCAATGTGCATCTATTGTTGAATATACTTGTGAAAAATCACAGCTCATTCCTATTATTTTCCAGTCATTCACAAAATCAGGTTTTATCTCTTGTAATGTCTTTTGGCATAATGTTACAAATTCCTGTCTCTGCATTTTTGTTGATTTTACATTTTTTAATTTTTCAATTAATCTCTCAGTTGGTAATCCATTGTCATCTGTTCCAAATGGATAGAATACATTTTCCCCTTTCATCCTGTGATATCTTGCTATGAAATCCTGCTGGCTGTAAGAGAAAGCATGCCCTATGTGCATCTTTCCTGAAACAGTAGGAGGCGGTGTATCTATTGAGTATATTTTTGCTTTGGATTTCTGATCAAATACATAGATTTTTTCCTTATCCCAGTAATCTCTCCATTTTTTTTCTGCTTGTTTAAAATCATACTTATCCATTATTTCTTTCGCTCTTTAGAACTTATTTAAAACTTTCTAAACATTAAAACAATCTTATCTTTGACCTTATTCTATGCAGTCCGAATCTTCTTAATGGATTAAATATTTTTTTATGCGATCCACCATTATATTTTTCTGGATTGAAATTTCCAAGATTAATTTTATTATCAAGCAACGAACTCATATGTTCATACGCAAAACATAATCTATACAAATCAGTGCAAAGATTATCCTCTCTCTCAAGATGATCCAATGATATATCAAGCTTTAATATTTTATTCAATATTTTTTCTCCGCTTTTTGTTTTATCAGCAAATATCTCAAAACCTTCAAGTATTATCCATTTTGTATTTCTCGAATTTTTTATATCTTCTAAGTTAATGTCTAAAAGATATTCGTAGTATTCTTCTACAGAGTTTTTTATTTTTTCTTTTAGATATCCAGCATTATAGACAAATCCTAGATACTCTAATGTTAATGAGGAATATCCGAGATCAAATCCTCCATTTTCCGAGTAATATGCTTTCTTTGAATCTAAGACTCTATGTATTTTTTTTAATCCAGAGTCTATATATATTTGATTCTGAAAGAATAATCCTCCTAATATCAAAGATGTTCCAGCCGCACTTTCCTGGTTTGTATATACAGTTTCATCCTCTTTTGATAACCATCTTAAAGATTTATCTAACATTTCTATCCACTCTTTTTTTATTTCTATTTTCATTATTTTGAATGTCATTATTAATGAAAAGCTTACAAATGCAGTTGCAGAAAATGATGTGTCTTTTTTTGAATATTCTGGAAAGCTTCCGTTTTTGTTTTGTATTGTTATTAGAAAATTTATTCCTTTCTCTATTCTTTGGTCTAATTCTTTATTTTTATTTTTTTTTGAAATCCATGCTAAAGCTAAGACAGCTTCCTGCCATCTGGCATTGCAATAATCAACATTTCCTTTATAATATGGATAAAAGAAGCATCCTGTTGTATCCTGTAATCTTATTAATTCAGGTATTGCTTCATTTATTCTCTCTAATAATATATCCTTTCTATTCATGTGTTTAAAAGAAACTGTGTTATTATAAATTTAACCTCTAAGAGATGATATAAACAGTAATTCAAAAGCTTTAAGAATAATTACTTAAACCTAAATTTTAGTGAGGATGTAGCTCAACCTGGGAGAGCACCACGCTGAAGCCGTGGATGTTGGGAGTCCAAATCTCTCCATCCTCATTTTATTTATTTTATAAAAATTAATTATCTAATTTTTCTTTCTTGATAAATTCTCCGCCTTTTGTGTCTCCTAATGCCAAGCACCATCCGTTGAAGAAATAATGCTGGCACTTTATTGCTAGGTTTGCATATATCTCTAATTTATTTTTCTTTGCATCTTTTGAAAAACATATATCATGCCATACAAAATTTTGTGTTCCTGTCTTATCTTTGTTTTTTAGATTTTCATATCTGAATTTTATTTTCTTTAAAGCATTTTTATTCATCATTAAGCATGTCATTGCAGAATAATCAACTTTCACTAATCCCTCTTTGTTTTGCATTACACTTTCTAAATCAAAATATTTGTATTTGTCAGGGTTTTGTTTATCTTCTATTCCCAATAATGCAATGTTTCTTGAGCTTCCGTCAGTTTTTATTAGTAAGTGTGGTACTACTCCAGTTACTATGTCTTTTTTTGTCTCTAGCATTAATTCAATTACATTTGGTGGTGGTACTACATCCTGCTCTAGGCATAGGAAATAATCATAATCTTTTAATGCAATATCTCTCAGCATGTTCATCCCTTCAATTATACTATCAGCTATATTCTCATGATGTTTTGTTTTTATTACATTATATCCAAATTTTGCTATCTCTTTTGCATACTTGTCTGTTTTAGAATTATCTATTAATAATACATCAAAATTTTTGTATGTTAATCTTTTTAATCCTTGTATATAATTCCCTAAGCAATATCTTTTGATGTCTGCAACTGTGCATCCTACAAGTACTTTTGGTTCCATGAATTTTTTTAATGTCATTTTGTTCCAGAATTAATTATTTCCTGCATATACTGTTTCATATGCATTCTCTGTTTTTGGATCTGTATTTTTAACTTCTATTGGTATATCCAGTTTTTGAGCTACTGTGACTTTCTTATCTGATTTCTTGCATATTATCATTTTCTCGCATGTCTCGCATATTGGTAATACTTTATTGTTTAGGAATGTATCTCTGAATTTTGTGAATTCCTCTCCATACCATACCTCTTCAAAATTTTGTGTTAGTATATTTCCCATTGGTTTTTTTATTGCAAAGCAGAATATAAAATTTCCAGAGCAGTCTATTCTAGGTATAAAAAGATGTTTGCAGAAATGTTCTCTGTCTGTCTCTGTGCTTCTGTGATAATAGTCTTCAAGGTTTTCTTTGAAATCAAATGGCATGTATCCTACTGTCATTCCTACTTTTTTTGCCATGTTCTCTGCTGCATCCATGCTTATTCTTAATCTTTCTATTGTATACTCAGGCATTAAACTGTTGTCTGTTCCTACTATTGGGAAATTGTCTATTGTATGTGGTATTCCTAATATTTCTGAAGTCTTCTTTACTATCTCTGCATTGTATATTCTTTCATACTCTAATTCCATATAATTTGCTCCAGATTCTTTTATTACTTTTATTAGATCTGGAAAGTAATCTATGTTTTCTTTTGTTATTACTGACACTACATTTACGAATAATCCTTTTTTTCTCATCTCTTTTATATTTTCCATTGATCTCTGAAATGCGAATTCTTTTCCTCTGATCTGGTTGTGTATTTTTTCAGGACCATCTACTGATACTGTAACATTTGTCATGTCTTTGTATTCTGCTAATTTCTCTATCATATCAGGTTTTAGTAGTGTTGCATTTGTTGCTACTGTTGCTAGTATTCCTTTTGTTCTTAAAAATTCAAGCATGTCAAAGATATCTTTTCTTAAAAATAATTCCCCACCTATCATCATTATCTTTTTTAATGATGGAATTTTGTTGATCATTATTTTGAATTCATCTAATGTCATCTCTCTTACTTTTGTTGTTACAGCAAAATTTATGTAACACATTCTGCATCTTAAATTGCATTTTCCTGTTGGCTCCCATATTAATGTATCAGGCATTGGTACTTTTCCTGATTCTCTGTATTCATGGAATTTATCTTCTAGGTTTTCATAATATTTTTTTAAGTAGTATTTTCTAGCAACATTCATGACTCCCAGATTAGAAGCTAGATTTTTTAGTTTATTTGGTACAAAAGACATTTTTTTCTCTCTAGGTTTCAGACTTTTACTTCCTTTTTAAGTTTTGCGGATTTGTAGATTGATAATATTATTTTTAATGTTTTGAATCCATCCTCTCCTGTTACAAATGGTTCTCTATTATTGTTTATGCTATCAGTAAAATCTTTTATCTGTTCTCTAATGCTTCCCTTTTTTATATATAATAAATATCTGATATTCTTTATTTGTTTTAAAAGATTTCTTGAATGTATTTTCAATATATGTATTCCATTATGACTATACAATAATATATTTCCTTTCTCACATTTTATTTCTATAGTATCAGGCATTGTTTTTGGTGCTGTTACTGTTGCTTCTATCTCTGCTTTGATAGTATTTTTAAATTTAATATAAGCATGCACTCCATCCTCAACTTCCATTTTATAATCATAAGATAATTCTCCCTTAACACTTTGAGCATCTCCTAATAGATAACTTAATAGATCAATATAATGTATTGCCTGTATTATTAGAACTCCCCCTCCTGATGTATCCTGTTTTGATCTCCATCCTCCTGAACTTTCATAATATTCTTTTGTTCTATGCCATTTCATATTGGCTTTTACAGATTCTATTTTCCCTAATTCTTTTTTATCAATTATTCTTTTAGCTAATAATATTGCTTTATCAAATCTTTTTTGTGATATTACTCCAAGTTTTACATTATTTTTTTTGCATGCATCTATTAATTGTTCTGCTCTATCTAAGTTTGTATCAATAGGTTTCTCGACTAATACATGTTTTTTTGCATTTGCTGCCTTTATTCCTAGTTCTGCATGCTTATTATTCTTAGTAACTATATCCACAGCCTGTATATCTTTATCTTTTAGTAATTCTTCATAATCTATATATGCTTTTATTTCATATTTTTTTGCAAATTCTTCAGCTCTCTCTTTATTTTCGCTTCTTACAGCAATTAATTTACAATTTTTATTTTTTAATAATGCTCTAGCATGTACATGTGCTATTACTCCTGTTCCTATTATTGCAAATCCTATTCTCATAATTACTAAGTTATAAAGAATTATTAATAAAACTTTGTTATATTATCTTTTAAGAAAAATTAATAAACACCACTAATCTAGTTTTTTTATGGCAGAAAGACCAGCATGGGTTAAGGATAAGAGTGTAGCTGATGATTTTGAAGTAATCAGATGCAAACCTTATGATGATTATAAAGATCACAAGAATGATGATGGTTGTTATGTTCTTATTAAATTATATTTTGATTCATATGAGATTGGCGTTGCTGTATGTGACTATAAACATATGATATTGAAAGAATTTAGAGGTAAGAGACCTCAGGATATTTACAATTCCTTATTTGAATACTCTGAGAAGAATAATCTTAAATGGTTTAATAATCTTCAGCATGCTGCTTATTTAGGTAAAGAATTGAAAAAAGCAGAATTATGTTTGGCTTTAGGTTCTAATAATTATTATCAGGAATAAATTTTTATTTATCTACTCTAACTAATAATGTTCCTTGGCTCTCACTTGTTTGTCCACCACTAACTACAACTCTGCATCCTGTTGCTCTTATTCCACCATTTAAGTCCTGGACTAATAATGGAATTACTGGTGTTTTGGCACCTGAAGTCAAAGGATATTCTAATGATTCTGATTCTTTAGTATCATAAAATAAACATCTTAATTTATCATCTTTTATTGGAGTTGTAACAAGTTTAACTTTTACATCTCTTTCTTCTAAATTTAAAACAACAACTTTAACAGACCTATCACCGTCAGGTTGGATCGACACACTATCTGGCGATATTGTTAAGAATTTGGTCACATCACTTAATCCTTCTGATAACTGTTTTTGTGCATCCTCAAATGTCGCATCAGAAAGATCTAAAACGCCTATTCTTATTTTATTTACAAAGAATAGCCCAAATGATAATAATGCAACTCCAATTACAATGACTATTATAGTAGTCATAGAAAGTTCTATCGCACCCTTTTTGTTTCGCATATAATATCAGAAATTTTCTTTCTTATAAAGGTTTTTATTTAAAAAAAATAATAAAAAATATTAGATTTCATTTAAATCTAAATCATTGTCTAGATTATCTAATTCATTATCAGAACTATCATCAGAAGCATCAGTTCCAAGATCTTCATCTAGATTTTCTGAAGTCTCTGTTGTATCTGTGCTTTCTTGATTAACAGTTTTACTACAGCTTATTGCTGATAATAAAAGCAATATTATCAATAATGATGTTATTTTTCTCATTTATCTCATGCCTCCTTTTTAGTCTTTGCAGATTTATTTAGCTCTCTTATCTTTGCTACAACATCCTTTAAGTTTTCATTTGCATCTTTCAAGTTTTTATGCGCATCAGATAATAGTTTAAGTGCTTCAGTTTTTAGCTCTTTATTCTTTGTTGTCCTTGCCTCTTCTATCTTAACTGATGCTTTTGCATGGTTTTCTTTTGCTGATGCGACATTTGCCTTGAATTTATCAACATCTGGCTGTACTGAACTTATATCTTTTCCATCTGTTTTTAATCTATCAAGTATCTTCTGCATCTTTTTTTCCATACTTTCAGCTTTTTTTATTATCTCTCCAACTCTTTTTCCTAAGAATGCTCCATTAACTTCTTTTACTGAATTTCTTGTCTCTTGTAAGTTCTTTCTTAATAATAATGCTATATCTTTTAATTCAGTTCTTGCTGAATCTTCAGGCATTCTACTTATTTTATCTTGTATAGTCTTTAGTTTTGTAATTAATTCATCTAAAGCAGCTATATGTTCTTCTTTATTTTCTAAGTCTGAAGCTTCTACTCTTTTCTTCTCATTTTCTAAGACTTTTAGTATTTCTTCAGATGATATTTTTAGGAATGGTTTTGCTTCAGCCTTGAATTCTCTTACTTTCTCTGAACATTCAGGTGTCTCTTTTGTTTTTAATGTAGTCTTGCTGCATTTTTTTGCTTCCTCTTTTAATTCTTTATAGCCTTTTCTAGACTCTTTCAAATCTTTTCTAGCATCTTTTACATTCTCTTTTGCCTCTTTACGCACCTCTTTGTTCTGCTCTTTGTCTATTCTTTTTTCGCTATTTGTTGTAGTATTCTCTTCTGCATATACAGAAAACACGCTTACTAAGAATATACATAATACAAATATTGACATTATTTTTTTCATCTTATTTTTCCTCCATGTTTTTATGCTGGATTAGTAGTCTGAAGATTATAGCCATCTAGGTTAAAGCTTAAATCTTTTAATGCTACCCTTGCATCATCTAATGAATGTATTAATAACTCATGGTTTTGTGGTGTTGGGAATCCTCTTTTTTTCCTGTCATCATTCCACATCTCTGTCTCTAAAAACTTTATCACACCACTGTCTTTCTCTGAATTGTCATCTCTTAATTCTTTTATTATCATTTCAATTGCTTTCTTTAATTGTTCTGTATTTTTTAATCTGTCGCTCTGGTATGTTATATCGTTCTTTATTTTTTTATCTACTAATGTATTTGCCTCTACTAAAAATATTTTCATCTCAACTAATCTCTGTTTTATATTATTATATTGTTCCTCATGTCTTCTTGCTGCCTGGAATTCTTTTGTTCCATCTAAAAATTTGCTTATGTATGTATGTGCATTTTTTATACTTGACTTCATACTATGTAAAGCACTATTATCAGGCTCTTCCTCTCTCCTTTTGAACATATCTAAAAATCCCATAATTTAATGTATTAATTCTTGATTTATAAGAATTTCTGTAAAAGATTATATCATAATCATTCCCGAAACCTTTTTAAAACCCTCAAGTTTCTCATTTCTTACTTTAGATGTAATATCTAATAGAGATTTAATAATCTCACTTGTTCCGCAAGGAGCGTAATGAAATATGGCAAGCATAAACGATGGAGACATCCAAAAATCAATTGAGAAATTATCAGAGAGTTTAAAGTCTCTTGTTAAATCTCCTGACTGGGCTCTTTTTGTTAAGACTGGTGCTGGTAAGGAACGTCCTCCAGTTGATTTAGACTGGTTTTACAAAAGATCAGCTTCTGTTTTAATCACAATTTATAGAAGAGGACCTATTGGTGTAGCTAAACTTAGAGTTAAGTATGGTTCAAGAAAACGTAGAGGTCATAAACCTGCCAAGTTTTGTTTAGCTTCAGGTAAGATTATCAGGAATGTTATGCAGCAATTAGAAAAAGCTGAGTTAGTTATCAATAAAAAAGATGGTATTCACAAGGGAAGAATAGTCTTACCTAAAGGTAAGTCTTTGGTTGATAAAAGTACTGTAAGATGAAAGAGGATAAAGAAAAAATTCAAAAACAAATTTTAGAAATGGAAAACATGGCAAAACAATATCTATCTCAAGAAGCATTGGTTCGTTTCGGTAATTTGAAATCCGCTCATCCTGATAAAGCTTTTCAAGTATCTGCAGTTATCTGTCAGTTAGCTAATGAAGGTCATTTGAAAAGTGTTATTAATGATCAGCAATTCAAAGATTTATTATTGAGGATAGAACCTGAGAATAGACAGAGTTCTTTCAGGATTATGAGGAAATAATGGCAAGATTTAAACCTAAGGCAAAGAAATTACGTTTAGCTAAGAAAGGAAAACAAACACGTTGGGCTCCTATCTGGGTTATTCCTAAGATTAATAAAACTATGAAAAAGATTCATCCAGCTCGTTATACATCTAAGAAGAGGAGTTGGAGAAGGACTAAGACAAGAGCATAAACATGGCAGATGAAAAACTATTTACAATTCCTTTAAGGAAAGAATTTTTGAAAGCTCCTATATATAAGAGATCTTCAAAAGCAGTTAGAGCTGTTAAACAGTTTATAGTTCGTCATTTGAAGACTGAAAAAGTTAATGTTGGTCCTCAATTAAACTTACAGATATGGTCTAGAGGTAAATCAAATCCTCCTACTAGAGTTAAAGTTCATGCTATGGTTCGTGATGGTATCGGTTTTGTTGAACTAGTTGACGTTCCTTTCGCAGCTGAGATTACTAAAGAAGATAAGAAAGATTCTAAGAAACCTTCTGTTAAGAAAGCAGAGTCTAAAACAGATAATAAGGAAATGCGTAAAGAACAAGGTCATGAAGAAGCTAAAGAAGCTAAGAAAGAGCATGGTCCTAAGACTGTTAATCAGCCTGATAAGAAACTTAAACAGAATGAGCAGGTTTTCCAGCATACTGAAAAAATCTCTATGGTTATTCCTGAATCTGGTAAGAAAGATAATTAATTTTTCTTTAATATTCTAATATTAACATTTATAAGTTCTTTTAATGTCTTAGTTTTTATGTTTAATAAAAAACCTTTTTCTATAGAAAAGATTATTGATGAAACTTTAGTAATACTTTGTAATGAAAATGATCATAGGATAATTACTTTCGATAATCCTATAAAGACGTTAATTATTGATGAAAGTGATAAAAGATTAAAAGAAGCCTACATGCAATATCATAGAGTACATATTTTTAATTTTGCAAAATATTGGGCTATATTAAAAGGTAATAACATTGATAATAAATATAATGATATTATGGTTTTAGATATGGAAGAAGAATTTTCTACTCGTGATTTTGATGATGTTCAACAAGGAGAATTAATTAGGAGAGTTAGAAATAATAAAAATTTTAGACAATCAATAATAGTTGCTGAATCTTCTGGCAGATTATTAGAAAAAAGATATTCAGGACCTGTACTTTCAGGAACAAATTTTGAACCTCGTTTAAGATTGTATAAAGAACTAAATAGGGGTATTAAAAGATTTGAGAGAGAAAAAGATGGTGTTTTAAAATATGATCCAATGTTTGCAGATGTTTTAGCAATATCAATAAAAAAAGCTTTAGATTATGAAACCTTTATTAGAATTGGTGTAGAAGCTGAGGCTGGAGCAAATAATGTTAAAATAGAACCTAAAGAAATTGAACTATAAACTACAAGTATAACATTTATAAGTTCTTTTAATTCTCTTAATTTTATGAATAAACTTCCTTGGGAAACTAAGAACAGAGAAATTTTAGTGAAAAAACAATCTGTTACAGATGAAAAGTATGGAAAAAAGCCAGAAGACAGAACAGCACAAGAATTACTTAATAGTGGAGTAATATCTTTGAATAAATCAGATGGTCCAACTTCACATCAAGTAGCAGATTACGCTAAAAAAATATTGGAATCAGATAAAGTAGGTCATGGCGGGACACTTGAAATCTAATTAGGTTAGTGAAATCCCGGAGTTACTGGAGTTCTTCCAATATCAATAGGCAAAGCCACGAAAATTATGGATGCTTTATTGAAGGCTGGTAAAGAATATATTTGTTTGATGCATATTCACTCTCCTGTTTCTGAATCTGAAATTCGAGAATCTGCTAATAAATTAATTGGAAAAATTACTCAATTACCTCCTTTGAAATCCGCTGTTAAGCGTGAATTTAGAGAACGTGAAGTTTATTATATGGAAATTTTAGAGATTAGAAAACAAGATGTTTTATTTATTATTGGCTGCCAGGCAGGAACATACGTGAGAAGATACTGTGATGATTTTGGAAAGATGCTTAAGACTAGAGCTCACATGCAGCAGTTGATTAGGACTAAAGCAGGCCCTTTTAATGATAATGAATGGTATTCTTTACAGGATATTAAAGATGCTTTTACTCTTTATCAGGAAGGTAATGAAGTTGAGATTAAAAAAATAATTAAACCAGTAGAATTTTCTATGCAGCATTTAGGAAAAGTTTGGGTTTCTGATAATGCAGTTGATCCTTTATGTCATGGTATGAATCTTTCTCTTCCTGGTATTTCTAAATATGAAAAATGCATTAACAAAGATGATTTAATTGCTGTTTTCTCTTTAAAAAATGAATTAGTCTGTTTAGGTTTAGCTTTGATGAGTGCTGATGATATTGCTAATAATTCTAAAGGCTTGGCTGTTAAGATTACAAGAGTATTCATGGATCCTGAAGTTTATCCTCATTATAAGAAATTATAAACTCTCTATTTCTATGATTATATTTTTCATTTTAGACTTTACATGTATAAAAGAAGATAGCATTATAACTAAAAACATAACAGAAATTGCAAAGAAGATTATCATATCAGTATTATTACTATAAGATAATTGTTTCGTCAAGAATGCTATTAATATCCCAATAAGATATGTAAAAAATAGTACTATACACGCATTAAGATATTGTAAGTACTTATTATAACTTAAGTCAAGTATATTCTTTCTGATATTTGACTCCATTTTTAATCACCTAGTGCTATTGCTACTAGTAACAAACCACAAATAACAAACGCTCCTGCAAAGCCTGACAACCAATACTTGCCTTCAGCTACACTAGGGATCATTATTGTTGTACCTAAAACTGTACCTATTACACCAGCCATTCCTATTATGTTTTTCTTTGTTTGTTTCATATAGTTTTATTATAATTAAAAGTTTATTAAGTTTATGTCTAAATTTATGAAAGATTTACGAATATTTTAGAATTAAATCACTTCCCAAATTCTACATCATATTTTATCAAATAACAATCTTTATGGTTTGTTACTTCTGTATATTTCTTTAAGAAATCTAGCATCTCATTTAACTTAAATTTAATCTCTTTTTTCTCATCATATTCCATTCCTACAAACTCGCTTTTTTCATAGCATGCATAATCTTTTAATTTATTCAATGAATTTACTGTATTGCTGAAGCTGAATTTATCTCCTGTTTTTATTAAATATCCTTTCTTTACTAGTCCGTTTACTACATCATATACTTCTGAGAATTGTAATCCTGATTTCGCGAATGCTTCTGCTGCTGTAAATCCCTCTTTCTGTTTCATCATTGCTAAGAATATTTTGTTCTCTTTCTCTGATAGTTTCTCTAATCTATTAATTATCTGTTCTCCTGTTCCTCTCTCATAATCTTTTACTACATGCCCATTCTCTAAATTTAATAATAGATTATATGTAAAATTTCCCTCTTTACAATTTAATAATACACAAGGAACTAATAATGTCTTTAATGATTTAATTGGTTTATCAACTAATAATTTTATATCTTCTTTACTTACTTTTGGTTTTATTATATTTATTACCTCTTTCTTATTTTTAATTAATCCTTCATCTTCTGGCATATAACTTGCTAATCCTGTTTTTTCTTCATCTACTTTTGTTCCTGCAAATGTTCCTATAATATCTAATGTCTCTCCTCCATGTTTTGTTTTTCTTGGTCTTATCTGTACAAATAATGGCATATCAGCAACTCCTACTATCATTGCTGTTCCTATATGTAAATTAATAATTTCACTTTCTGTCTCTGCAGTTATTCCCTCTACTGATGAGCTTATGGATTTTAGATCATTTGGATTTGTTATCTTTAGTATTGCTTGTGTTGTACACTGACTTAGTATTGTCTTATCAACTCTAGCTGGTCTCTGTGTAATAACAGCCATTCCCAATCCGAACTTTCTTCCCTCAGCAACTACCTGTCTTAATATTGCTGAACTTTTTACCTCTCCAAAACTTCTTTCAGGGCAGTAATTATGAGCTTCTTCTAAAACTAAAAAGAATGGTGGTATCTCTCCATTTTTTCTTGCATTAAATAAGTCGCTTACTACTTTATAGACTATTATTTCTTGTATCTCTGATGGTATTCCTCTTAAATTTATTATTGAACATTTTCCTACTTGTACTAATTCATTTACTTTAGTATATGATTCTGAAAATAAATTTAATTTTTTTAAATATTCTATTATATGTATTAATGCCCATTTTGCATTATTCTCTTCTGCTTGTAGACTCATTGTTAACTGGTCTAGATCTAATTCTGAATTTCCACTTAGTGCTGAATATAATAATCCTATTTGTGATCCTGATAATTTTGCAGGTAATATATGCATTAGTTCATTTCCTGTTAAGTTCTTATTGCTTAATCTTAATGCTCTTGCTTCTGGATTCTTTTCTACATCTGGACTGAATTCTATTACTCTTGTCCCAAATCCTTTTGGTTCTATTCCAAATTTCTTTAATGTTTCTTTTCTCTCTGCTGGATATTTTAATGTTGAATACTCTCCATGTGGATCTATTACAACTACTGGCACATTACGTTCTAATATCTCTTCTAATAATACTCCTACAAAGAAACTTTTTCCAGCTCCTGATTTTGCTAATACTGATAAGTGTTTTGTTAATAATTTATTTAGATCTAGATATACTTTGATATTCTCTCTATCTTCTAATACTCCAATGTATGCTCCGTTCTTATCACTCTCTAATCCTAATATTTTTTTTATGAATTCATCATCTGCTAATGTTACATCAGATCCAGGTTCTAATGGTGTTCTTAAATTTTTTAATATTCCAGCCTCATCTCTATAACCTAAAATATTGCATTTAGCAGTTGTATCATCATTTGATTTTTGTATATCCACTATTTGTGCTAGTATTGTATATCCTTCTGGATGTTTTACTTCTATGTACATGAATTTTTTAGCATTCTCTTTAACTAAGAAACTAAATTGATTTGTACCACTTTTTCCTACTAGATTGCCTAAAAGCATAGTTCTCGAATTCGTTATTGATTTATTAATTTTATTGCTGTTTTAGTATACTAATAGGAATTTCTATATAAATCTCTTAATCTTGAAGTTATTATATCCATAAGTCTTAGTCTTGAAGCTTCTACCATATTAACTTCCCTTATTAAATTATCAAAATTATATAAGTATCTCTTTTCTTCTAGCATCCTTAATAATGCTTCGTTATCTTCTGATTGTATTTTTAATTCTCTCAAGACTTTAATATGATTCTTAAATGATGCTTCTTTTAATTTATCAAGTGCCATTCTTAATGTAGATTCTAACTTTGTAAACTCTTCTTCATATTCGTCAGATTCTATAATCATTTCTTCGACTTCTTTTAATAGAGCAACTTTTTTCTCCTTATCAAGCTGCAATTCTCTCATTTTTGTGTTTATGGATTTTAATTCTTTGATATTTGCTTCTTTTTTTGGAGCCCAGTAATTATGAATGTAAACATTTCCAGCAGCAATAGTTAAAGCAGCTGCCAATAAGACAACATTAGAACGTCTTCTAAAGAAATCCCAAAATCCCATATTTCTCCAGAATGATTACTATTTATTAATTTTCCCTTCTTACTTTAGCTTATGAAACTTATAGAAATTGAGGAGTCTAAAACCTCTAATAAACTAATAAAGATTGAGCGTTCTAGTAACATCCCTCTTATTGGAGCTATTCATATTGGTGTTATTGATCGTGGTTCTAATCTTCTTCAAGTTAGAGCATCAACTTATTGTAATATGAAATGTACTTTCTGTTCTACAGCTGCTAACTCTTTTGATATTCACCCTTATAATTATGAAATTGAATTAGATTATTTAATAGACTGGATTAAAGAAGCTATTAAACTTAAAAATAATGATGTTTCTCAGATTAATATTGATTCTGTTGGTGAACCTGTTGCTTATCCTCATATTGCTGAATTAATTAAAGAAGTTAAGAAAATTCCAGGTATTGAATACGTTACTATGCAGTCTAATGGCACTTTATTATCTGCTATTAAGATTGCTCAGTTAGAAAAAGCAGGTTTAGGTCGTATTAATCTCTCTATTCACTCTTTAGATAATGATTTCTCTAAAAAGTTATTTGGTTCTAAATATTATGATATTGAAAAGATTAAAGCAACTTGTAAAATGATTGTTAATTCCAAGATTGAATTGAATATTACTCCAGTATATCTTCCAGGTGTTAATGATGATGAAATTCCTGAACTGATTAATCTAGCTAAAGAATTAAAATGTAAGATCTCTATTCAGAAATATGAATTATACAAATACTCTAGAAAAGATAAAAAGACTAAGATGATTAACTGGTTTAAGTTTTATAAAAAATTAGATGAGTGGGAAAAAGAATTTGATTATAAACTGAAGTTAGGTCCTATTGATTTTAATATGAAAAGATCTCAAAGAATTCCTCTAGTTATGAATCGTGATGATATTGTTCCTGTTAAATTAGTTATGCCTGGCTGGATGCCTAATGAGATGATTGGTGTTTATAATAATCGTTTAGTTACTGTTGTTGATTGTGATAAATCTTTGAATTCTATTGTTAGAGTTAAGATTTTAGAAACTAAAGATTCTATTTATATTGGTAAAAAATTATAATTTTATTTCAGAAAGATTTATATATAACATAATATAATTAACTATAGGTGCTATATAATGACTGATACAACAACAATACAATTAGACAAGAAATTGATTGAAAAACTTAAGAAAGTTAAAGATTATCCTAGAGAATCATATAATGAATTAATATCTAAAATGCTAGAAGTTTTCAAGAATGTCAAATCAAGGAATCAGTATGATGAATTTTTACATAAGATACAGCAGACAAAAATGAAGGAATTATGGGATAACAAAAAAGATGAGGCTTGGGAAAATGCTTAGATCAGGTGATGTTATTTTAGCGAGAATTCAATTTACTGATACTTTTGAAGTAAAAATTAGACCTGTTGTAGTTTTATTCGAAGAATTAGATAATATTGTTGTAGCTGGAGTAACAAGCAATATGAATATGAAAGGCATCCCTCTAACAAAAAAAGAAGGTGCTATAGAAGAGAGCATAATTAAAATGAATTATATTTTTACTATTTCCAAAATGCTTGTACATAAAACATTATTTCATTTAAGTAGTGAGAAAAAGAAAGTTATTTATGATGAATTATTAAAATTTTTAGATAATCTTAGAAACTAAAGATTCTATTTATATTGCAAAGAAACTTTAGAAATATAATATATAAAACATATAACACTTAATAGTGGTGTCATAAGATTTATATAATAAAAATCACAAGATAGCTTAAACACTTTAGGAGGTGTTCGAATTATGGCTAAAGGAGATATGGTTAACAAGGTAGGTTCATGGGCCTTTATAATTGGCTTTTTAGTAGCCGTAGTACTTGGAGTTTTAAACATGACTCAAGCTTGGGTTTTCGGTTTATTACTTGTACTAGGATTGATAGTAGGCTTATTGAACATTACCAGTAGTGAGATTACACCGTTCTTAGTAGCATGTGTAGCTCTATTAGTTGCTGCGCCAGCATTGTCATTGGCAGTTCAGGCAGCAGGATTAGAAAGTTGGTTAGGCTGGTTAGCTAGGACATTGACTCTAGTTAGCGTATTTGTTATACCAGCAGCAGTTATTGCAGCTTTGAAGGCAATATTTGCACTAGCACAGAACGACTAAATTTTTTTTTTATTTTTTTTTTAATAATTCTTCTGGTTTATATATAAATATTTGCTAAATTTTTTATTTTACAATTCAGTAAAAGTATGCATATATAAAAAGTTTAAATATCATTATTAAAATAAATAGATTTATATAATAAAATAATTTTAAAGAAATATGAATAAAAGTGTTGAAAAAAATATTAAATTAATTCTAAAGAATAGTAGCGGAGGGTTATACTATGCATTAAAGCAAGAAACACCAAAGCTTAGATTACTGGATTCAAGAGAAGATTATGAAAACATTTATTTTACTCAGATGAGTTTTAGCTATGATAGAAATAATGGGGAAATATTATTTTTTAGTAATCAAACGGCTGTAAGGACTATAGTAGAAAGAGAGAATCCTAATGTGGAGATATCACACTCACAGATGAATATTGCTATTGATTCTAATGATTATAAAAAATTTCAAAAATTAACAATTATATCAATAGAGGCATATGATAGAGATTCAGTAAAAAACCTTAGAGAAACAATATATGAACACAACAGATTACATGGTTTTGAACTTCCAGCAAAAGAGAAAAAAGAGAACATATTAAATAAGATATTATCAATTTTTAAAAAATAATTTTCTAGTGATATTAATCAAAGAGGGAATATCTAGATAAGAGTAAATTAGAAGGCTCTGTTGAAAATGTTTATTATTAAGGGATTACTCCCTCTTTTTGGTTAAAAAATAGAAGGTGATAATCCCTATGGGAAATAAAGAGAATAAACTATTTAAAAAAGTTAAGTATTTGCTAAAAAGAATTGGTGCTCCTAGATGGATTCACCATTTCGGACCAAAAACATACGAATTTGAACAACAAGCAACAGCTTTGCTGTTGAAAGAAACTTTCAAGTTTTCTTTCAGAAGAACATCAAACATTCTTTCAATGTTAGGATTTAAAGTTCCTTCTTATTCAGCATTATGCAAGATGAGAAAAAGAATTCCATTATGGATATGGAATTCTTTACTCAAACTAACAGCAGGAAAATATAATCTTGATGTTGCTATAGACGGAACAGGATATACAT